>Ga0209208_10011147_pt1 | contig 11549 bp, 9 predicted proteins | sample S1TSphfallax_3_FD_187694 | JGI IMG/M metagenome (GOLD analysis project Ga0209208, IMG submission 187694) | Host-associated microbial communities from peat moss isolated from Minnesota, USA - S1T2_Fd - Sphagnum fallax MG (SPAdes) (version 2) | ecosystem: Host-associated > Plants > Peat moss >...
TTCACTATACAGAATTAAATGAAATTAATGTAACAGAATATTAACACGTGGCAACTAATCATTTGCCATAAAATAATTAAATAATTTCTCATGTAGCTTAAAATTTGCTTTGGTGTAATAAAATATTACCATGTAGCATGATCAAAATTTGTCTTGTAGCATATGATGTAGTTGTAAGAACAACTATAGTATATGCATAATTAATTGTGAATTCAACTAGAATAGTTCCATGTGTAGTTGTTTATGCCACTATGCATTCAACTTCATGAGTTGCATTAATTAAATATGGTGTTAATGATACTATAGTAGCTACAAGAAGTTGTTAATATTGCCACTAAGCAAGTTGCAAAACTACATTTCTATGTTAATGTTAAAGTAGAGAAAACATCGTTCTCAAATTAAAAAATAATGGAACAAGGAGATGTGAACAAACTTGAAGACTTCAAGAACTTTACATTATGAAGCATTTCCACACAAGTACAATGAAGTTCATGGCACCTGTATTAATTACAATACTTGAAAAGGATAAGTATTTAACTAGCTTTCCACATCATGCATTGTCCGACAATGTGAATTGGCCTTGAACTTGCTTTAACAATAGTTGCAGTGGGTCATCCTTATAATTCGAGAAAGGTGACGGTGCATCTAGGAGCATCAATCAAGACACCTCCACCTTATACAAGCCATTTGCAATTTGTCCCCCATGAAATAAATCCCCTCAAACTCTAAAAATTATTGCACTTGTAGCAGGGGTACCCATTCCATCAAGTTTACACTTATGAAACAAGAAGGCCATCTCACCTAGGGTGAACTACACAAACACATCACAAGGTCATGTAATACAAATTATACTACTAGAAGTATCTTGTTTTACATAATAAATATGATTATTTGAGCAATCATAAAATCTAATGCAATCCATATCTAGATTGAACTCACATTACACAGCACTAAGGTTTCCAAACACGGTTCTTATGTTGTTATTGCACCTCCTCGAAACCTAAGTTTAGGGGGTTCTACCCTTGTTGGCTTTTTATGCTTCTTGTTCTCCCACCCACATAAAACCAAACATATCATGATCATGCACCATGTTTAAATAAGGTACATTGTTTTGACCACTCTTCATTTGATAATGGTTGTGGGTACACTAAAACATTCAACTTAGATTGTTGTTTTTGACTACACCAATAATCAACTTATACATAAAGCCTAAGATAAAACAAGGTTTAGGGTGTTTCAAGTTGGCAAAATAATACCTAGTTTGATGCATCCAAAGTGTTGGTGGCTAATCTTTTATTCAGGGTCTAATTTTTGCATACTATGGCAACTTCAATTTCATTTGCTTAAATGAATCAAAACATGATTAACAAACCTTATGCACATGTGTCATAAGTAAACACAACATATACAATTTTGAAAATTGGCTCCAATAACTAAAATGTAATAGATGTTTCGTCAATCTAAAGAATTGGAACATAATGCCATTGATTACACAAAATTGGCACTTTGAGCTTATGTTAACCCACTTGAATCATCACATCATTACCCTTTTGTTGAGCTAGGCTTCAAACTGCTTGAAAGGTCACATGGACTTCTCTTGGTTGTGTAATGACCACTTCAATCACCTAATCACACAACCAACAAAAAATGTATTTCATCATAAACAAACAACCCTTGCTTTCTTATTTAATTATAGCATTAACTTGAATAATTCCCTAATTGTCCAGAATTTGATGTAATCACCCACATGGCAAAGAATTCAACATTTGTGTGTAAATATGGGATTGTCTATCTATTATATGCATTATACAACAATACTTGACATGGCTAGGTTTGGTTCAAAGTAATCACTTGCAATATAATCACATGAAGTTCAAGCAAATTAATTTTTTTGGAATGCCATGACAATATAATACCTTCAAATGAGCACAATTTAGGTTCTTCCATGCACATACGTCACTATTCGGTATAGTGGTGACTACTTCAAGCACCTCCATATAACTTAACCAACGTAAATATCATTGCACCATTTAAGCTTGAAATAGTGCAATCATAACGTCTGTAAACTATCACATTGACAAGACACTCACTTGATCAACTAAACTTTTGGAATCAAAATCTCCCAAATGTTTAGGTTGTTGATCTCCCAATCCCATGTTTTTGCCATCAATATGTGTCTCCCCACTTGTTTGACCTCCAACACTAACTCTTGGTGCATCGCTAACATGAAAATCTTGGGTTAAATTTTTACCTTTCTGAAAATGTAATAATTTTTTTTCCATCATATGAAACAAGTTGGTTTCATCTTCCAAAGTTTGTCCTTTGATCTCTGGACTTTCTGTCACCATTCCCATCATTTCCACTTATTACATAAACTCAAGAATGGTGGTATTCGAGCATTGTATAAACTTGGCATTCTCATTATAAGTCTTTAACACTTGTGCAACTATGTTAGTAATATCAAGCAGCTTGGATTCAATTTTTCCAACTTGTGTAAGCAATGTTGTTGTGTTGCCACCTTGCATTAAAGAAAAAAAAATATCATTACTTATAGTACACTAAATTTCAAAAAAAATAAATAAAAATTGGGTGTTTCAAAACAAAAAAAAAAAGATATAAACCTACAAATGCATTCCTAAAATTAACAAAAGCTTATGCTTCGCACCCTACACAGATTGTAGGTATGCATCTTGTCATGAGTCCATGACATGGGTATGACTTTGGAAGCAAATCCTTAAGATGTTTAAATTCAATGGAAATGGAACATGTCAAGATATACATCAATTGGGTTTGAAGGCTTTAAGGAAATCCTAATTGTCTTTGTTAATATCTATTTAGATTCATACCTTGCAACTACTACAATTTTAGTAAGAAAAGGACTCTTCGCCCTTTTTTTTTTTTACATCACACACACCCATTAGCCATTCCATCACAATACACAAATGAAAATGAAAAGTATTTATATGGAAAATGGGCGTAGCTTACTAAGGCAACTTCTGCGCCAACTTTGCCACCACACCCATACTTTGAAAGCTTTTTATGGTTCCTTTAAGCATTTGACATGTGTGAGGCTTTAACAATTTTTTTTCATCTATCTAGTATTTCATAAACCAATCGCATTGATCTAGCTATATATACCCATGGGGCAAGTTCTTTGGGCTTAATGAGTGAATAAAAATTTGAACCAAGACCTATCACCCTTCAAAAATTGCCTAGTAGCATCTTCAAACCCCTTTTGGCACAAGGGGTTGTTTTTATATTCAAAAAGTGTCTATTTGAGCTCAGAGTGTTGCCATGTCAATGGGGTTTTGGTCTTTGACATGTACAATAAAAACATCAAGTTCACAGGGTGCCATAGACTTTAAGATGTCATCCCATGCATTTTCCCCCTTATAAAACCCCATCTATCTTCCCTCTAGGAGTCATTTCTACCTCATGAGGTTTCATACCTCTAGACAATTGTTCATCCACCTTAAAATCATAAGTTTTTTTTCTACTTATTTATGAGCTCAAACTTTTGATTTTGGCAATTGTGTGGAGGTTTCATTTCCAATAACTATAAATTCAAGAACGCCAAACATTATTGGCATACATTGTTCTGGCACACGAACACGTGAAGGTGCCATTGTTGGCAAATGTGCCCTTTCAAATATTAAAGGTCAAGGCAACATTTGATAGGGTTGTGGAAATGGTTTAGCAAAATTGGGACCACAACTAGGTCTTACAGTTGCATATGTTGTGCCTTGGGGTCCTATAAAATTAGGACTACAATTTGTACTTGACATTGGGTATGATGTGCTTTGGACCCCCCTACAGTTGGGACCATAGTTTGGTCCAACTATTACATGGTATGTTGTGCTTTGGGGCCCCCCGTAATGGAATTGAGATGGCCTAGACCCAAATTATCCAGAGTTTCCACAATTTTTTGTTGTGGAATCATATTCTCATCTCCAACTAGTCCACCCCATCGATTATAAGTAAAATTCATTGCCCAACTAGTTTGTGGAGCAACATTACAATTTCCACTCGATCCACCAAATATATATTGGTAACCCAATGGCACTTGTTGTGGAACACTTTGTCCCCATACCCTTCTCCCATTTTGATGAAATGGTTTTTGATAACATTGTTCCCTTCCACCTTGTAACCATTGTGGCTTGTTGTTCAGTGGGCATTGGGAACCTCTTGGTCTTTATTTCCATTTGGTGCAAAGGTAGGTTTCTTTATGACCTACCAATTACATGAAAAATTGAATAAAATCAAAAGGAAAGTTGACCAACATTATTTGCCACAACTGTAGTTTAAACCCTAGAAATAGAAAGATGAATGTACAAGCCACTAAAATGATACTAAAAAAAATGAACTTACCTTTGCACCAAGGCTTGGGACCCCTCTTACATAAGGTTTTTTCATTAGTTGATTTGTTGAACTCCCAAGCAGAATTTTAACCTTTTCATCACTAGTGTTCGTGTTTTCATCACCTTCTCAACTTGGGATGTAATTCAATGCTTGCACATTGTCTTGCCAAGATGAATTAGTAATGTCTTCATCAATTTGAGCCTACATCAATTATGCCTTCAACCATACTTACACATAAACTAAGGTTGCTTACTATACAAGCATTGCACCTATGTGGCCCTTCTTGGCTACACTTCAATTGTATTGCCTTCTTTTTCACACTGGTATTGAAGGTTTCCCTCCTTAAAAAAAACATTTCATGATCAAGAACGTGTGAGGAATCAAGATTAGGGTCCACTTAATGACAACCTACAACCAAAATAGAAAAAAAAAATTTCTAGCTGTAAAGCTATGAAAAGCTCAATATAAACACAATTGTAAGTTTTAGATGCAAAGGCAAAATAATCTATTTCATTGAGTTTTCAACTTTTCAACTTCAAATAAGGAAGGAAAAAAAACACCAACATCCTTGGAACTAAAACTTGGGGATCCAATGCTATCTTACAAGTCTTGCAACACCTTGTCCCCCCAATGTTGCACAAAACTTTATCAATTCGAACTACTCAGCAATCATGAAATTCTTCATATGGAATTTTAGTTGTAAGAACATTTTCTTACATCAATCTAGTTTAAGACCACTAAGCTGCAATGGGCTGCAAAAATAATAAAGGCCCAAAGTTAAAAATTTGTTTTTCCATGTGAACTATTGTTTAAAATAACTATTGTTAAGCAAAATTAATTCATTGTGCTACATAAGTAAAATAAAACAATGTTAATAAAATGTTAGTCCTTACTTGCAATCCTTTGGCTATGAACACCAAGTACATTTAAAGGTTCAATGTGGTTGGCACTTGTGAAAACCAAAAGTTGGAAAAGTTTAGAGTCCTAAGTAAGCATAATTTATTTAACAAGTAACAGCTTTACACCTAACATACTACCTAGGATTAATTCAATTAAGTTGGTTTTAAGTTTTACCTAGGATATAGTGGTAACACCATGGCCAGTATATAGAACCCCAACAAGAACCCAGGAAAACAAAAATGTGGAAATGGGCATGGACAATGCAACAGTATTGAGAAAATAATCTCATTAAGAATACAATGCAAGGCTTAGTCATTGTACCTCAATATGTTAGTTGAACCAAAATTAAATGCCAAATGGCATGGTCCAACCTTATGTATAGCTCAGTTTGAAATAACAAATATAAACATTAGTTACACCCTCAAACTATCATTACCAACATCCTTTTTACACTTTAACACTCTAGAAAGAGTTGAATTTGTAATGTCAAATTAATTAAAAAAAGACAACCATCAAGGATTAACTATTTAAATCCAAAAAGGTTTGTGGTTACATAATTTGTATCTCATGAATATAAATTTGTGAACCTTTGGAGCTGCAATTGGTTATAATGAAAGTTTTGGCCAAACCCAACAATGAACAAAAAAGAGGACAATAATAGCCAAAATGTTACTTTATCTTGCACCTTGTCATAGGTCTTGATTGCAAGGTAGATGTTTCCAAAATATATGCAAGTCATTTAAGCTTGTGGGAACATATTAGTCAAACCCATTGAACAAAGTGAAAAAAAAAATAGCATATGAAAGTTTAATGAAGTTACTTGCAAAACAAGAGTGGGCTTGAGTCACCTCCAACCACTCCAAACCTTTCAACTTCTTCCTATTTGTCTCTCAACTATGGTCCAAATTACTAGTAGCAAGAATTAAAAACACACATGAAAGAAAAGAAACTTATAGCAAAGGCATCCAAAAACACACCAAGTTGTGGAGCATAAGCAAGTTTAAAATGAAGGGGTCAAGAGTCAAAATTCATAGAGAGAAATATCTTTCACATATGTATTATACGACATAAGGGTGTTTGGTGTATAATGATTAGTTATAGCTGGTAGGGGAGTTAGGAAAGTCAAGATATAATGTAGATAGGGTGTTTGATAAACAATGTTGATTAGAGACCTATGTTTGTAATTCCAACACTAGAATCCAACAACAATGATGATAATTCCTCTGTAACAAATCAAATTATACCATAGAGTCAAGGGTTTTTTGACTATTGGAGGGTTACATTAAGGTTTTTAGATAAGGAGCTTCAAATGTTTAAGATCTAGTTGATTAGGGTTTGGTGAATCTTAACTTATGTTGTTCTCCTTCTGCCAAGACTTTGCGTGTACTGAGTAGCTTGCTTAGTGTGGGAAGGATGATAATTGTTGCAACTGGAAAATTCAAGAGCAAGTTCTACAAGAACATACTCTTAGGCATGTACATATTTTTATTAAGAACTTGATTGCACATTTTGTGGTTTAGAAACATATATTATAATTTGTGTGTTTCAGCATGATTAAACTAGAAGAAGCTTGAATAGTCCAAAGCTAGTGAAAGCTTGAGTTGTCCTTACCACCTTTACTTTCAATTATTGTTTATCTAACTCCTTATGTTAATTTTCTCCTTGTTTGCTTTGAATGAAGACAACTACATTTAAGAAAGATAAAATTGCATAGATAGCCATAGTCGAACGTTCAAGCCCTCCCCATCTAGAACTTACCTTTCTTCACAAGGTATTGTCGTTCTTTCTTTCACCCTTTTCACCTTTTTGTGATAGTCATCTCTATTTTTTTGTTTATTCTATAGGTGTAGGTGTTAAAGACATCTTAGATAAATGAAATGAATGTAAGGTAGAAAGATATCCCCACATAAAACAAAAACTTATTTGAGTTCCACCCACCATCCCTAGAGAACTTAGTTGTCCATTTATGTTGGATTGTTATATTTAACTATGTTTTCTATTCTATTGGCTCATGTGCTCACCAAGTTCTTGTCCATTTATGTTGGATTGTATTTAACTCTATTTTCCATTTCTATTGGCATAAGTGTTTACCTCTATTAACATTGCAAAGGTTTCTAACGAATTTGTCTATTCATGTCTTGTGGCAATACTAATGTAGTTTTCATATTTCAAGGAAAAAGATAAAATGATAAGGTCTTAGTTGAAAACTAGTGGGTGGAAAAAATGCAAATGGGAAATGACAAGAATATGGAGGTGTGCAAACCTAAGGGTTTATGGATCACAGACATGATGTGTTATGTTCCAACATTTCTATGATCCATAATCAACTTACTTATCAAGTGTTATGATACTTTTAGGGTTTACTCTTGACCTAAAAATAGATCTATTAATAATCAAATATGTTAATAAACAATCTAAATTTAAGGTTTACTTTTGACATAAAACAAACTTGTTAATAATCAAATTATATAACATTTTAAACATTAGACCTAAATACATATCCATGAAACATAGTTAATAATGTTTTGGAAATTAGGAGTTGGATGTAAAACAAAGGCCATGATGTGAACAATCCTATAACCAACTAATACACATGCTAATAATGCACTTTGGGGTTTGTTATTTCAACAAGTAGATAACACATTTACTATGCCTCAAAATTTCCAAAAAAATAAATTGATTGTTTTAAATATGCCATATTTTAAGGTTTGTACAATGCACTTAAAAATAGATGAGCACTACTAATTTAATTGTAGGAGGGCTTGAAAGGAGCTTACTGTAATACCCAAATTCAGTTTGCATGTCTCACTAAGCTTTAATTATGTCCTTTTGATCAAATATGAAACAAACCACATTCTCACAAACATTCTTTTTAATGTGCATCACATCTAAAGTGTGTCAGATTTACAAGTTCTACAATGTCCATCACAAACCATTCCACATTAATCCAACCCTAATTAATAAGCTTTCTGCATTTAAAAACCAACCTAGGGAGGTCACAACACCACCTGAACACATTTTTGTGTATGTCTACAATGGTTGGAAAAATTTGCCTCTAATTTGCATGGCCATAAAAATAAAGAAGGAGGTACAAAAGCTACAAACTAAATCACACAAATTGAAAAGTCAATGTTACATTCAGTTCCTCTTGACAAAACTAAAATGTAGATATCAAAAGACAATAACCCAAAATATATATTAATCATGAAATCAATTACAAAGAATTGAATGTTACTGTAATTAGTTTTTAAAGTTTAATTTTTTTAATCAATTCCTCATTTCTAATTTTAGAAGTGTACATTTTTGAATGGAGAGTTAAAGGAAGTCATATACATGGTGTAGCTTGAAAGTTACGAAAATAAGGAACATGAAGATTATGTTTACAAACTCAAGAAAGCCATCTATGGCTTGAAGCAAGCCCAAAAGGTTTGGAATGAAGGGATAGATATTGTCCTTTTATGTCTTGGTTTCTAGAAATGTCAACCTAACCATATCATTTTTAAATTGAAAAATCAATAGTCACTTGATGTTTTCTTGGCTTTTTATGTGGATGACTATTTATTTTCAACAAGGAGATAAAAGAGATAGAGAGGGAATGAAAAAATTATTGTTTCAAGAATTTGAAATGAAAAATCTAAAAGAATTCACATATTTCTTTGGAATCCAAGTAAGGAGAGACCATAACAAAGGAACCATTAGCCTTGGTTAACTTAAGTATATAAGAGAAATCTTGAAATCCTTTGACATGGATAATTGCAAGCCTATAATTACACCTCTAAAAGCCAATAGCAAGTTTTATAAGCCTTTTACAACAAAGACACCATAAGTAATTGACACAATGAAGGGGGTGCCATATTATACAGAACTTGTTGATAACCTTATGTATGCCATGGTTGCCACTAGGTTAAACCATTCCAATGTAATGAACATCATTAATTAGTTCATGTAAGATCCCTCATTAGAACATTGGGTGGCAGCCAAAAGGGTTCTAAGATATTTGCAAGGTGTTCAAGGTTTGTGGTTATAATATTCAAGGGTGCCTAATGACAAAGTGATTTTGATAAGTTTTTTAGATTTAAATTGGGGAGGCAACATTGAAACTAGAAGGCCCACTATAGGTTTCACATTCCTATTAGCAAATGGAGTTGTGAGTTGGATGTGGAAAAGAAAGCTCATGGTGGCATGCGCATCAATGGAGGCAAAATATATGGTAGCTCTTTTTGTTAACAAATAAAATATATATTTAAAGAGGCTACTGAACGAATTAGCCTTCATTCCTTGAATCACCACAAAGATTTTGACAAAAAACCAAGGAAACATTACACATATGAAGAACCTTATCCACCATAAAAATAAGAAACATATTGATATCCAACACAATTATGTTAGGGAGATGGTGATTGCCAATGAGGTAGCTTTAGAGTGCTACCTTATGTTAAACATGGCAGCTAATGCTTTAACCAAGCCAATACCTAGACCAAAACATTCAAAATGCACAAAATTATTAAGCTTCAAAAAGCTTGACCAAGCAAGAATGTGAAGCCCTTAATAAACTCATACGTAATTAATCATCAATGTTAGTGAATAGAGATTAATATGGATAGATGGGTAAATATCCTTTAAGGTGTACCACATAGGACAAAAAAGGCTTAGTCTTTATTGCAGTCCTTTTTTATCTCATATTTTGATCCCCATAAAAACTAATGAATCAAAGTTGTCAAAATTTTTAGAAGGTCTATATTTTAAACCATTACAATTATAGATTCCATCATAATCATCCATAAATGTGTCTTTACATGATAAAAAAAGACTAGGTAAAAAAAATAGAAAAATGTGACGATGTGACAAGATTTTGGTACACTTGAAGGAATTTGGACCCATATAGCTAATATCACCAATATTGGCAAATGCACATGAACATTTAATGAAGGCCTTCATATTTTGGATATAAAGAACATGGCACCTAAATGCATCTAAGTTTTTTTATTTATTTAAAACATGCAACTTTTAAATTGTTCAATATACAAGTGGCACATGGATCACCCTTTTGCTTAGTAGTCTTCATTCCCAAACCTCTATTTAATCGTTGATTTGTTCTTGCTTATGTGCCCCTTTTCAATCATTGTTTTCAATACACAATCCTTGATCAGTCCTTGGGCATTGTTATCATTGTCTATTGTACCAAACTTTTGCTTTGTCTAGGCAAGGGACTTTCAAGGTCTCACAATTATGATAATCTCATATGTGAAAAAAATAGTTTTTTGGGGATTTTGAGTCCACCCATTTGAAAGTTCTATGGGATTTGAGTACCCATTTCATGGTTTGGAATTTTGAATACCCATTTGGTGGTTTGGTATTTGAACCCACTTGGTTAATGGGTGTGCTATGTGAGTGTAAATCTTATATTTGTGTTTGCACATGTACCAATTTGTTTGGTGTACATGTCAATTGATTGTGTAGTTAATTTTGTACTTACAATCCTTTCCATTTTAAGTCTTTTAATCAATTTTTTATTTTTATTTTTCCAAATTATGATGTAGCTAAAGTGGCATTCATCCATAAGACATTTGAGCCAAATCTGGCTCCAAAAACTAGGAAAGTACAAATATTTTAAAGCATCCTTCTATAATGTTTGCTACCTACTAGAACTTAACACAAAAATCTGGCAATTTGTTTTATTAATTTGGAAATTTCACAACTACAACACCCAAAAACACTTATTTTTGGCTTTTTCTTAGATTATTGCTAACCGACAAGATTTCATCCAAAGCATGGGATTTAGGAATGTTTAGAGAAATTATACCCACATAGGATTTGGAATCTTAACTATCATCATTTACTAGTTGTTTTGAGGTTTTGTGTTGATATCAACCTAATATCATACAAACACCATTTACAAATAACAAGATCAGTTTTGGCAATTTGGATGCACGGCCACCTGGCAATTGGTTGTGTGTAACAATATAATAAAGATTGCCCACATTGTCAATGTTTTGAGTCATAAAGGTGTCCTTTAATATAATCTTATTATAGGCCTTATCTGTTAAATCATATCTCTTGCAAATCATGTTTATTGGATCTTGTTGGCACACAAGTAAAAATGTAATCTTTACTACAATTTTAATTTAGTTCATACATTATAGCTTACTAGTAAAGTTAATCCTCCACCTCTCTCTTTGTGGGATGCAACTTTTGCATAAGGTTCTACCTGTTTTGATGATGTATCTGATGTCTATTATTCCTACACAAAGCATTGATTAACTGTTTTTGGAGGAAAATAAAAGTCAGGT
>Ga0209208_10011148_pt1 | contig 11547 bp, 7 predicted proteins | sample S1TSphfallax_3_FD_187694 | JGI IMG/M metagenome (GOLD analysis project Ga0209208, IMG submission 187694) | Host-associated microbial communities from peat moss isolated from Minnesota, USA - S1T2_Fd - Sphagnum fallax MG (SPAdes) (version 2) | ecosystem: Host-associated > Plants > Peat moss >...
AACAATTTTATGTTTAGTGAGTCAAACAGAAACTCACCTGCAGATGTGTTGTGTAACCTGAGAGTACCTGTGAGGGAAAGCTATGATGTCACAAATGGCTTTCAAAAGGGTTTCAAGTTGCAAACCAGCACAGGGGAAGAAAAACAGAAACCTGACAAATGACTTTGTTCCATGCACCTATCTGAGTTGTTGTTGTTTTTTGTAGGGGAGGTTCCCATACAAGTGGGTTCTCCTGAGGGAGGGTTGCACAATGGTGGTAGCCTGAGGGTGTTTCTGAACAATGAAGAACACATGATGAGTATGGGAACCTCCACATACGATAAAAAATCTCTTCTTTTTCTTTCCTCCATTCTTTCCTTCTTGTTTTTTTTAACGTTCCTGATCTGTCCCCTTTTCTCCTCGTGTTTTTTAATTTTCCTGATCCATCCCATCAAAACATCTTTCCATGGGAACATGGGAATGTTGAAATATAGCAGGCTCTCCCCCACCGCATATCTCCCTAGGGATCGTCTGCTTGGGGAGATCCCTCAAAATACAAGGAGAAATAAAAAGAGAGGGTTTTCCAACTTGCAGTACTTCTTCATGGCAAATGCTGTGGTATGAAAAAACACAAAGTTAAAGACAAACTTTTGGTCAACACAAAAATTTCGCTCCCACTGAAAGAATGTCATGTTTTTTAAACTTGCACCTTTCAACAATCTATATAGCAGATGAAAAAAGCACATGCTTCCTCAGAGAAAGTCCATAAGAGATACGAAATCTAGTTCACCTGAGATGTATACACATATTTATAGTATTATTATACAACATGTATATAGATTATTTTACACATATGGGTTCATTGATAAAAAAAAAGCCTGGAAATTAAGTGAATAATTCTCCCAGTTTAAAAGAATTGGGTAGTACAATGCAGTGTTGGACCATTATTATAGATTATATAACCTGGGTATAATATATTTATTGGGTATGAGTATTGGCATTGAGGAACATACCAGATTGGTATAGAAAACCCAATACTAGGACCTGACTAGTTAGTATGTTCAAAAGTCAATACCAGTCCAACAACACTGGTACAAAGGACTACCACTCCAACTTCTTTCCAGCTTTGTGTGTCTGCAAACAATGTGTACATAGTGAATACTGTGTTCTGTAAACTGTCCAGGCCAGAAGGGTTGGAAATCCTTCTTTCCACACTTTTTTTATGCCCAAGTTCTGGTTAAGTTTACTAATAAGAGCATCTCCAGCGGTGCTGCTCTTGGTATGTGATCCTTCACTTATGTGGGAAATGTATGTTTCTGTAGTGGACTTCACATGACCTTAGTATGTAAGGATAGCAAACTTTGGCCAGTTTCTGGGTGCATCATAATGTCTCTGGTCTTTACCTGAACGGGCAGAGCCAACAACAAACAAACAAACAGACTAGTCGTCCAAGACTTGGTGGCAAACACAGTAGGTAAAGTCCTCCCCACCACCACAGCTCCATACAAAAAAATTTCCAAAACAAAGTCAAGCTAGGAAGCCCTAACTTTGCTGACAAATTGGAGATGCATATATATGAAGGAAGATCAAACCTGCTGCTTGCACAGGAAGATCAAAATCTGTGTTGAAAATTGGGTTCTGGCCTTTGTTTAGGGTTTTGGAAGGGTTGACTAAAGATTATGCTTTCTGCTGTTGACATGCCTTCCAAATCTTCTTCGGATATGGCAGTATTAGAAAATGCCTTTCAGAAATGAGGGGTACCTATTGGTTAGATTTCTAAAATTATTGTATTAGTGGTAGTGATGGTTGTAGAATATTCAACAAACATCATTTCTCTGTGTGAGCTTATACATTTTGGTGCAAGAGTGATGTATTTGGTATCAGTGTTCTTTGTTTTTTTTCCAAATTCTTGAGGTATGTGGGGTTGGCAACCATCCGAAGAGGGCTTAGCCAAATTTGGTTACAAGATAGAGAGGGCATCAGAAAGTTTAGGAATCCTGCTACCTACATGTTGGCAACATGCTCAAACCTCTTGTCAAAAGTGGGGACATTGCTCCATTTTTCCCCAAAAAGAAGCCGTTTATACCCATTGGAATTTATGCTGTAAACTAATTAATGGGATAATAATGTTATAAAAGCCAGATTTGAATCTCACTTGTAAAATGGTACCCAGGAAATTTTGATACAGGAATCTTCACAATTTTTAGATGTTGAAGGTAAAATAGCTATATACAAGTTAGTAGAAAAGCCCATCCTCTTGATCCCTACTCATATTAATTAAAGGAATTGATCAATCATTACAATCCAGATTGTCAAGGGTTATAATAACCAGAATTGGTCGGGTATTGGCTTTTGAGCATACAAGCTAGTACTGATAATGGGTCCTTTTTATAATTTCATACTGGCCTAGTATTGGTATTGAATTTTTCTTAAAACTTTCATACCAACATTGTCCTGGTATTACCTAGTTTCTAAGGTTGATTTTCTGTTGCTGTGATATTGAGATCAATATAGCCTTGGTATGAAGTTGATATCACCTCACGTCCCTACCAGGTATGAGTATTGGTACAAGGCTAGTATTTACTTCATGTCCCTATATGGTAGATATGGTGCAAGGTTGATATTGCCTCCTCAGGTCATACCCGTCAGGTCAGTTCTTTGATACAACGAGGTCCAGTACCGTTCTACATATTAGGGTTTCCAGATTGGTACCCACCCAACACTGATCATACCAGCAGCTACTAGGCATCAAGCTTGTGGATGGATGTTGTTATTTCTTTTTAGAAACTAGTTGAGGGCTTTCCAAGTTCTTGAGTATGGAAGTTTTGAGATTGTGGTAGTTTTTCCAATTGCTGAGGTCTGTTTCTTTTGGTCTTACAGCAATGGGTGTAGCCTAAAAGCTTCTTCAAGGTCATGAACAAGAAGGTCAACTAAAAACCAATGACATGAATCCAATCCGAGAGGCAAAACCATTAAATGGGTTCCAGGAGGAAAGGTTAGTAGTTAGTAGGAGGCTCATTTGTGGAATGAATGATCATCTCAGCAAACTACGTAATACTTAAGGGAAATCAGTCTGCATTCTTAACACCAGTGACATCAAGTCCCATAAACAGGTTTTCAAAAAATGCAAGCGCGAAAGAGTGATGAGAGTGATTAACTAACAGAAACCCAGTTTATAACACAGTTGATCAATTATTGCAAATGTTTTTTGAAAATGTTTACAGTTAAACTTACTCTTAAGTGTTGCATTCAAAACCCCTGGCATCATCATCAGCTAACTTATAAGTTACACCTCAAGTGAGAAAGGCTTTTTATTTTTTCCCCACACTGACAAAAGAGGAAGAAGAAGAGTACTAGCCCTACTACTGTAGTTACAATTCTGTCAAGTCTCATTGTTCATGCACAATAATGTCCAGACGCCAGACAACACACAGCTTATAGCTGTAAAATGAAGCCACCCCAGAGACTTGAACCCTCTTTATTTGTCCTTTACTTCACTTACAAATTTCATCAAGTGAAACTGCCGTCTCCTTGATACAAAATCTTGTAACAACTGCAGCTCTCATTTCCTCCGGCATGGCCCTTTGCTTTTAATTCCTGTCTCTATGTGTATTATTTCACTTAGTCAATGGTGTTGTTAAACTCACTCCCCTTCTCTTCTCTCTCTATTGCATTGCAAATTTTGCATTGCTACGTACTAAGTTAATTTGGTCATCAATGTTTTGAGTCTCCCTGCCCTTTTCTAGTCCCAATTCCCTTGAATGAGACAAATCTCTTTGTCTGCCTTGCCTACCAACAAGGCAAGGATATTGTATTTAGATTCATTATAGAGTATAGTAACTTTAAGGGATTTTGGCCCCTAGAGGTGTATTTTTATATGAGGATTTTTGAAAGATGATATTTTTGGCTTGTGTTGAAACTGGAGATTAGTTATAGAGTTATGATATCTTGAAGGATTTTGGTTTCTTTTAGAGGATTTTTTTGAAGACTATATTTTTGCATGGTGAAATATTTTGAGTTTCCACAATTCTTCTTTTGCATTAAGATACTTTTAAAATGTAAGTGGCAAGGCTCCAGTGTGAAACACCTCTTGTTCACTTATAATATGGTATAAGAAATATAGTTCATGTATAGTTTTAGTGTAACTAGCGTGTTTTCATTTTTGTGAGGTAGGTGGGAGCGATTAGGCTCTTGATCGACCATCCACAAGAGGACTTAGCCAAATTTTGCTACATGTCAGAGAGGAAAGTACAAAGGTTTTGGAACCTGACTATATTCTGATGACATGCTAGAACCTATCATCTAAATCTGATGATTTCCACAAATAAAAAATCCTCTGAGGAATATGGCAACTTTGGGTTTGTGAAGTGATTTTGGCTAAATCTTCTTAGGGATGATTGTCATTTTTTCAACATCTTTGTATGGATGATGGCCACTTTAGGCCATGTAAAGAAATTCCAAACAAAACATTGTGAAGGAGGAGGAGGAGGGATCAAGGATGGGTGAACTGGCCCCTACACTGGGGTCCTACCTTCTTGAGCAATGCCTCTTTGAGTTAATAATTAACGAGGAAATGTTAAATTTGAACTCAGAGACTCTGATTTAGCCTACTGATGGGATGATATCCCTAATGTTTAGAAACAACCCAACAAAAATTAGGGTTTTAAGTTTTTACCAGTGTTGGTGGGTCTTCACTTTTATGAAGAGCCTCTGGTTCTGGTTTTAATTGAATAAATAAATTCCAGTCCCAATTCTTCAAAAACATAAATTCTGGCTTCTGTTTCTGGAGCCATTCTGGTTTTTTTATTCTCAAAATTCAGACCCAATTCCAACAATCCATGGTTTTGGGTAACCTGGATTGGAAATGGTGGTTAACTGCCAGTTAACCTTCAGTTATCGCTCGATTTCATTTTAGTCTTTCTTTTCAAAAATTCCAATTCCAATTCCAATTCCACACATAAATGGAAATCGAGAGAGAGATCGGGTTCCAAGTCTGGTTTTTCACAAAAGAATTTTTTTGATTCCAATTGTAAACCTGTTCCACAAGTCAGACCCAGTTCCAATTCAGTCTCTTCCTAACCAGAACTGGAACCTGGGTAAGTGCTCAACACTGGTTTTTACCATGGTATCAGGTAGTGTAGATGGGGTTTAAGGTTTAGGGTTTAGGGTTTCACACAAGGCACACTAAAAAGGGGCATGTGCAAATACCTGTAACAGAGCTCTGTTACTGTTTCTGGAAGTTTCAGTCTGCTAATCCTCTTAACAAACTTTTCAATTGAGACTTGTGTGAGGCAGATTTGGCATGCCAAAGGAGTTACTATTTACACAGCATAATTTTGTGACAAATTAAATTGATAAAATATATAGTCTCTAAGTTATAACATTATCATCTGGATGACAATTCTTTTCATCCACCGTAGGATGAGGCGGTACATGGACCTAAGCATACATAGATCATAACTATAAGGGATAGGAGTGGATGGTTCTACACCTGCTTGTAGGCATAAGAGTCCCCACACTCTTAAGGAGCAGGCATAATATCCCCTATAGGGGTGAACCCAATGTATATATAAGGTGCCCTCCAAATACATTACGAATTTTCTCCAAGTGCTTTTACAAGTAGGGTATTGTGCAAAGAGTCGGGCTTAAGCACATGCTGGAGGTGTAGTGGAAGGGTGCTTAATATTTGGGAAACAAGGTGCTTAAAGGGCATTAACCAACATCAGCATAACTTATTTATTTTCCATTTTATCTCATGATATCCAGCATATATCATGAGGTAAATGGAAAAAATGGCCAAATGCCCACTCAGTTTCATTGGGAAAAAATGAAAAAAAATTGAAATGCTTGCCAAAGTGAGCATTCCACTTTTCAAAATGCCCTACCCTCTAGGGAGGGAAAGTTTGGACCCTACACATACACTACAAAAATTCTACCAGTTCTTTCTGTATGTGAACGGGGTGAGAACGGCCAGTTTTGGCATAATAAGACATCAAATGCGTAACTGGGAATGAAATTTTGCAAAACAAAATAACTGCGACCCAAACTAGTTTTTCCACCAATTTTGGTGGTAAACTGAGTTTCATCCGCTCATTCCTTTTTCCGGAGCGCCTCCACTGCTGCTACATATATCTTCACTGCTCCTACCTGTACAACTACTGTAATTACTCTCAGACATTGTGCATTAATGCTGAATTTCAGCATTTCATACTGAGATTTAATAAAATTTTCTTACTTTGCGGATACCACTCAAGGAGGGGATAAGGGTGAAAGCAGAGGGGATAAGGGGTGAGAGAGAAGGTGACTTTACAGATAACTATATACCAAGACCACATTGGTATGAAAGTTTTTTAAAGGACCCAATACCAGGTTGGTCTTAATTTTCTTAAGAGGACCCATTACCAATACCAGGTTGGTATCAAAATTCGAAGACATATGCAATACCAGGAATAGGCCGGTAGGTTCAAAAGGCAATGGATACGTAGTCAATACCCGACCAAGGTTCAGCGTCCATTTAAGCCTGGGCCCTCAAGGAGGCATAAATTTTTTTAAGACCTTGGCAATGTATTATTAAGTATGTCCATTTGATAGTCAAATTAAAGTGATGATAATTCTTTGATAAGAATTCCATTTTCAGAGTTGACATTCCACACTGAAAAAAAGAGATATTACTTCTTTGTATATAGTTTTAGCCCACTTTACCAAGGAAGATATTTTTCCACCATAACTTGCTTTTTTGCTTGAATGATAGGCTACCAAAGTGAACCTCCAAAAAAACTTAAAAATTATATCGGAGGAGCAACTGCAATGCAGAATTTGACATTGGGTGACGATGCTTCTTGAATGACCCACTTATTATTATCATATTAATTTAGAACCCAAATGATTAGAGGTAGGTATGTGTGTGTGTGTGAAGGTGATTATAATAAAGCCACCATAGCTTTGCTTAATTAACATTGCTTGGTAACCATACCTGACTTGGTTGTATTTTAATTCCACTTATTACTACTGCTTAGCCTACTCACAACCAAGTTTGGTGCAAACTAAATTAACTATTCTTATGAGACTTTTGTTGGTGACCTAAACATGGTCAATAATACTAGTAGTAGGTACCTTGCGAAAATGCTTAATTACTACTTCATGCAGAAGCAGGTCTTTGCTTTCAATGATTCTTTTTTGAGTTTCAGCTTTGCTGACAATATACCTATGATGATCCAAAAAAGGCTTTTGACACTTTCATTCAGAACTCTGGTGTTTAATGGAATTTGTTGATCTATATAGGTACTTTGTCAGTTCATGATCATCATATAAACAAAGGGGTTCTGAGTCTTGCCTGACCTATGTGTCGCTTTGAAATCATTGGGAAACATTTGGGTAAAATAGTTTTGCTTTTCTATAGCTAGGATTTGGTGGGGCTCATTCCCAAAGGAATCCTGCTCCCAACTCTCAAGTCCCTTCCTTCCTTCTCAACTCTCAAGCCTTTGGAATCAGGAGCTGCTGTGTAGCAGGTAGAGTGATTTGCCACCCTCAGGGTAAGGGTATATGTATATATATATATAAGCTCTATAAAAGATTATGCTCAAGGTAGAAGGGTATAAGATGGAATTTTTCAGCTTGCTCTCAACATGAGTCGTGTACATATGATTGGTGTATTGTGAAAGTATCAAAAGGGTATATAATGGTTTCGCTTACCCTCAAGGCATGGGTATACACACACACACACAAGTATTTTGAAAGATTGCCTTCAAGGTAAAGGGAATGTATGAATTTTCTAAAGAGGGAATATATTAATGACATTTGTTGAAAGTTTAGGGTATGCATCAATTTCTAGTATTAACAAAAACATCGTTGTATTGAATTTTTTAGATATTAATTATTAATAAGTTCAATAAGTAGGTTAGTACATGAACTAATATGAGTAAACAAAGTAATAACATGTGAAAGAACATGAGGGAAGGATTTCTCAACATCCTTGATAGTTGAGTCATTTTTTTAAAATTAACATTTTAGATGGATATTTTGTTTAAGATACACCTTTGAATCCATGTTTTTTTCTGTGTGAAGTTTTGTTCAAATGCAAAATCCAATGGTGGGATGTGAATCATATAAAGGGAAAAAAAAAATTGAAAATTCTGCCAAAAAAGTAGGGTTTCTCTTTGCAATTTGCTTCAATTTCTTCTTGTGATTGCAAGATTTGCATAGGAAGTGATAGATGCCTTTCATCATAATGTGATCGCCAACTTTTGTATTTTGGATGATTTGCAATGAAAACATTTCTTTTCGTTGTCTTTTGCATCACACCTCCTTCTTGAAGTTCTCACATTCGTACAGACCTTGTTGATAGCATATAGTATATCGCAAGTTGGGATCACTTACATCCAACATGGTCTCACCACCTATTACACAAGACTACCATTTTTTAATGGGGGGTGGAAGAGCAAAAACCCTTTGAATCGTGTAGATAAATTGGCAAACCATACAAATTTTTGGTGTGCTTTAGTTGGTTTAAAAGGTGTATGATTTTGTTGGAACATGAGCTGAAAAAATCCCATCTATTTCAACTATGTGTGAAGATTTTGTATCAAGGTTTATGGTATTTGAAATCCACCTATAATGATCGAAGAACATAAGTATGTTGTAAGCCTACTACTTGGTTGGAGATTTTCATTTTTTTAGTGTAAACTTGATATTAAAAAATGCCCCAAAATTGAAAACTTTTGCCAAAGTTTCAAAACAACAAAATTGAAATAAAAAACATTGGCCAAGAATGAGTAACTTGAACTATTTTGAACTTTGCATCACTATTTGTTGTTTTTGAGTACTACACTTCATGTAAGAAACTCTTGAGAAAGCCCCATTTATAATGCTCTAACATTTTTGTAATTCCAAGATCTACAAAAGAAACTAAAACCCTATGAGTTCAAGACTTGTGAAATTGTTGAAATATGATTAAATCATTCAATAAGGTCTCCAAGATTAGTTTTGCAAAAATGAGTGTGCTATTAGTGAGTAAATTGAATTGTTTTGAACTTTGAAACTTTAAGTATTACATCTGAATAATATTTTAGGATTCATATAAGAAGATCTTTAGAAACCACCATCTACAATATTCTAACATTTCTCCTATTTCATGCTTTCCAAAAGTTTGTTTTTTAAAAATACAACAAGTTGGTAGTTGATACCAAACCCATGGCCTTATGATTTTTTGTTTTTTAAATGGCAATTACATTACATGTTGTGTGTTGCATCCGAATTGTTATATCTAATATGTTGCATATCAAAATCCATGGCAATTGGTAATGAGAGATACTACCATTTGTTGTTGTATTTAAGGCCTTCACAACAATTTCGTATTTCACATTTGGTTCACAATGATGGATGTTATTAGGTCAAAGATGTTTTTGTTGTGGATTATATTAGAATTGGGCTATAGTTAAAAAATTGGTGATTGTCATACTAACTTTCAACTATTGAACACTAGAAAATGGAAAATCTAGAGTATAGTCCAAGCGGACCTTTTACAACTTGAATAAGCCATTGATTCTAAAACTAAACAAATTTACTTTGATTGGTATGTTTTCTAATTATGTATACTTTCACAAAAAAAAAATTATAATAGGTTTTCTTCTAGCCAATGTGTACCCTTATGCATTACCCAACAACAAGACATGAACTAGTGCTACAAATCATTTGGGGTCCATGAAATTGTCATTGACTTACATCAAAACTTGATTTGTCTCCTAAATCTTATTGTGCTTCAATAAAATGTTATGTGAAAACATAATTTTCATTCTTTTTCCCATATGCCTTGTAACTTACCATGGTAATTATAAAAAACTAATTAGATTTGCAAGTTTAATAAAATGGGATGACTTTGTTTGTAATTTTTTGCTATAATTGTTGTTGGCTATTAATGTTGGTGGTTGCAAGCAATTGTTTGAACCATGGCACCCTTAAAAACCCCAATAACAATTTTGAAAGCAAAGTTTTGCCACCTTAAACCAAAATCAAATGGGAACTTAGTTGTTGGTTTGCTAGATGCAACATTACTTGATGAGCAAGTTTTTTTTTTAAAGATGAAGAACAACAACCATGATGCCCTACATCCACTTCTTAACTATAACCCTACAACTAAATTGTGGGGATGTTTGACTTTAAATGCCATTATGGTTGAGAAGTTGTCCAAGTTTATGAAGCTTGTGGAGATTTCCATTGGCATGGTTTTCGGGAGTGTGGTAGACAAGAGGGGCTTCTCTATGATTAACTTCACCAAATCCAATTTCATAATCGTTTGACCTCTCATTTGGACTTAGTGGTGAAAATGTATGCATTATAATTTTACAAATTGGAGATTTTCCTCTTCTACACAACAATCCAAGAATGGGGCAAGGGCAAACTGCATTGTGGAGATTAATAGATGATAAATATATGGCAACCATAATAGTGTTGGTTTTATGTTATCATTTGCAAGTGAGGAGATTTTTTATGTCATTTTTTGCAAGTGCAAAGGTAGGGTTTTTGTATTACACCAGATTTTGATTTGTGTTCATAATAATCAAAATTTCAAATTTGGTTAAGTCTTTACATGCAAACTTATTAATTAATAATAACTAATTAGTGTGGCAAACACCATTGGGCACATAGTGCAATATTGAGTTTATTTTGTAAAGGCAAATGACACACACCTTCTTCATTCAAAGTTTAATTTCCAATTTTCATGAAATACTTTCTTTTTTAAGTTTTAGTGAAATTTATAGATGAATAATTATTCAAAATCAGAAAATCATCTCCATGAAACTTATCACTCGTCAAAGGCTCTCCAACAAAATCAAAACAAGACCAAGAACACACCCCAATCTCCTTAAACATTTTACTTTCAATTTAGAAAAAAAAAATCTCTAACAAATTTTGTTGGCTTTGCCTACCAATGCTAGGATACAATATTGTGTTTAAATTCATTAGAGAATATAATAATGTAAGGGATTTTGGCCCCTAGGTAATAGGTCTATTTTTATATGAGGATTTTTGAAAGATGATATTTTGGCTTGTGTTGAAACTTGAGATTAGTTCTAGAGTTATAATATCTTGAAGGATTTTGGTTTCTTTTAGAGGTATATTATTGCGTGGTGAAATAACTGAATTTCCATAATTCTTCTTTTGCCTTCAGATACTTTTTAATGTCAATGGCAAGGCCAAAATGTGACGCACCCCTTGTTAAATATTCAATAATTTTCATAATGTGCATACCTAGTGTAAATTTTAAACACCATGAAACCACCTTGATGCACCTCGACTCATTGCTAAGGCTTTTCAAGGAAAGACCCCTAGAGCACAACAACGAGCCCAACACTATGCTTTCATGAAAAGCTCAATTTGACAAAAATAAACAGACCACCTTTAGTAATAAATGGTAATTAATATAATATTTTCACACAAAATCTACATAATTTAAGTGTTTTTTTTATAAATATTACATTTACATACCCATTTTGGGGTTGGGGGGAGATGGGGGACGTAGTTTCAATTTCAGAAATAGATGGTAAACCGAGTTACGAAATTGATGCATTC
>Ga0209208_10011149_pt1 | contig 11545 bp, 12 predicted proteins | sample S1TSphfallax_3_FD_187694 | JGI IMG/M metagenome (GOLD analysis project Ga0209208, IMG submission 187694) | Host-associated microbial communities from peat moss isolated from Minnesota, USA - S1T2_Fd - Sphagnum fallax MG (SPAdes) (version 2) | ecosystem: Host-associated > Plants > Peat moss >...
ACCTACACTTATGTTTGGGAGCTTGTGATGTAAATGGTAGTTATGGCAGCTTGGCATTGATGTTCGAGATAAAACAATGATTCTTTTGACATGTAATTAAGTCTAAATGTATCCTTTCAAAAATTAGGGCACACAAATATAGGAATCTTGAAATCACAAACTCTGGATAAATCCAGAAAACTATTTAAAAAATGGTAGGTAAGGTCCTAGTTTGATTACTTTGAACTTGGCCTCCATGCTACCATTGATGATCAATTAACATAAGGTCGAAGATTAATATATTTGGATTTGTACCCTAAAATTCTATAACATCAAAACAAATTTTTTTTCATATAGAATTTTCATGAAACCATTCTCACTTTTATTAATTCTAAAACATGAAATTCAATCTTCACTTATTGAAAAAAATTATAACATTTTGTGTATCAATTACACCAAGAAAATTATAAAACCATAACAATCTCAAAGAGAAGCTTTTCAAAAGATTAACCTTTTGTTCAATGTGATGTGAGAGTTTGAATTCAAACATTTCCTAGTGTCAGTTGGGAGAACAAAAAGCATTTGGTTTCCACATATGATGATGAAAGGTGGTGATATGAAAAGATTTTGGATTGTCAAGTTGGAGAGCATACTCCTTCATATTATACTGATTTTTCATATCTTGTCACTCAAATTAAGTCTTTAAAATACCTTCACATAGTATAGCCTTTTTATACTATGAAATTTCATCAAAAAGTGAAATAAAATATTATTGAAAACATGAAGTGATTTTGGAGGGTTTTCATCACTAGACATGACGGAAAAAAAAGTAGAAATTATCAGATTCATTTATTTGGTTTTCAGTGTGAAGAAATAAATACAGAAGGTTGATTCAAAAATTCGTATTTCATATCTAATTTGTAGCCAGATTTGGCTGAATCTTCCTAAGGGCAATTGCCATTTTTTTCTACATCTTCCTATTAATGATCACCACTTAGGCTACATTAAAAAAATAAAAATTAAAAAGACACTTGTCACCTAACATCAGGGTTTTTTTTTAAATTATTATTCTCCAATTTTGTGATGTAGCTGAAGTGGCAATCATCCATAAGATGATTTAGCCATATTTACATACTAGAATGAAAGTAGAGAAAAAACAGAATCCTTCTACATTCTTGGCTACCCACTGGAACTTATCATAAAAATTTGGCAATTTGGAATTTGTTTTTCTTCAAAATCTGGCGAATTTGGGCAATTATTTTCATGGAAAAATCCTTTTTATTGGATGAAATCATATTTTTCAGGTCAAAATTTGGCTAAACTTCGCAACAAAGAAATTTTATTTCCCACTGATTGTTTGTAGCCCAATCAGGATTCGACATGTCAAAAGGTAACGTCGTTTGGGATCTCGGATCTACTCTCGCGAGCTCCCTTGTTTGTTTGTGCTTCTTCTTTCGTTGCAGCTGTGCTCGTTCTCTGCCCAGGCCATGGCCTGTCAATAGGGTTTTGGTTTGTCTTTCTGCGCCCGGCTGACGGAAGCCTGTTTGTAGTGGGCAGAGAGACGGGAGTCGGAGAAGAGGAAGGGAAGAAGAAGCGACAGAACAGACAACAGAAAAAGAGATAGAGATGGCGCCTCCACCGCCATCGCAAGGAGGAGCAGCAGCTACTCAAGTGGCTGGGACCGCGCAGCAGCCTCCCCAGCAAGGATTAGGACAAGTGCTGTTTGGAATCGTGCGCATGGGATTATTTTGGTACTTCGCCATGCAGATGTTTGGGGGAGGCAAGAAAGTCACCAACCCTGCATTGCTCACTACCAACTTGTTCAGCAAGGGCGAGTCTCTGGTACTTCACTTGCTTCGTGATTGTGAAGTCGTAATTAGAGCTTTAGGAAACTTTCGCTGGCTTTCTTTCAAACCCTATGTACTGGAATTAGTGAGCTGGAGGCTTTTTTCTTTTGCTGTCTATAGGTTTCGATGTTGTTTGGAATGAACTTGGCACAGAAAATTCATGCTCTGTATTGTTGTATGCAGGACATATGGTTGTACATTTCTGAGGATGCGAGTTTCACAGACTTCGATAATGAGGCAGCATTAGTATGGCATGAAACAAATGTTCCATATGCAGTTTGGACACCCAACAGTGTGCGCCATAAACAGTTTGTGTACCATCCATCTGAGGTAATTTACAATCACGGAGATGGCCTACCACCATGTTGGTTATCCTGAGCTTTTGTGACCTGAATATTCCATTGGAGATCATATCTCTTGTACTTTGGCAGACTGCTTGGACTCCTGCTGCTGTAACATTTTATGAACAATAAACTAATTTGCTCCCTCAAGACATGGTGAGATTGTAGTGTGAATTACAATTTTGTTTCAATGATACATAGTGCACATCGAGATCCATATCCCTCTGAATAGGGTTTTTGTGCAATCTGTGATGATGGTCAAGGGGGTTAATCTTAGTTTGTCAGCTCATTGCCGTATGGCCCTTTTGCATTGGGAATCTCCTCCAGACCCTTCCAGCATTGGTAGTTGTCATTAATGGACACCATGGGTTTTGATCTGACCGTGATGATGCCTGGTTGCAGGCAGTGAAGCACAATGGGAGTGTGTATGCACATGTCTTCTTTGCACGGGCAGGATTTTGTGCAGACCCCAGTGATCCCGAGTATGATCAAACTGCCTCATTCAGTAGAACCCATTGTGAGTTCTCTTACATGGTTTGCATAATAAAAGTATGAGTTTTAATGTTGATAACCCAAACTGAGTTGTACCAGTAGTCAAATCTCAAGTTTTTTCTTCATGACACCATACTTGACATGGGAAACATTGTGGTCTTCTGGAATATGGTCATTTCCTGAAAAAATGTGGTCAACAAGACCAGTAGAAAAATCTGAGTTCTTCTAGTGGTCATTAGTGGGAGGGATAGGGCTTCTGATTAGTTGCCAAGTATCTTGCTTACATAATATCAATGGACTTTCCAAATTGGTGGAATTTGAGCTGGATGTATAGATGGCAGATGATGCCAGAACCAACACAAAAGTAGTGTGATCACCTTATGTGTTGTGGAGTTTTCTCTGAAATTTCATTGATCTCTTGTAGAATGAGTTTGCAGCCCTCACCCAAGAGAACTCCTGAAAGTTGTTCTGTGTTGGTTAATGCAGCACTCGTGGCATACCTCCCAAAGCCAAAAACTGACAAGCGCAAAAATCTGTGGTCAAAGAATGAGGAGGAAAGTGTGCAGGAAGCTACTGAAGTACTCTCCTTTGCCTGTGCTACAGCTTTGAAACCATCTCCGTCACCTGAAGAGAAATAGAGTGCTGAGTTATCTCCTGTTCTTTTGAGTGGTGATTTGTCCTGGCTTTCCATTTCATTTTTGCTTATATGTTGCTCTTCTTACATTTTGTGGAACAGGTTCTTTTGGAGTCAACAACAGAAGAAGATGAAGAAGCTCCCCCAGATTGGATTTCATTCTGGAAGCCAAATATGACTGTTAACTTGGTGGATGATTTCACGAAGTACACCTTCTTACACACCAGAAGTCTGGCAATAGTTTTTGCTGCAACATTAGCATTGTTTCTTATTTTATTGGTGTTGGTCAACTACATGTGCAACTTTTGCTTTTGCTACCAACTACAGTAGGAGGAATGTGTACTTCTGGCTTATTGGCTTGAGATAATATGTTTGGTCAGTCAAGTAGCTGAATCAGTGTTATTCATTGTGAAATCTGTGGTGTCCTCGATGCAGATATCCTGTAGGTGGTGCCCCTGTCACAGTTGCTGAATGTATCCAGCCTTTGCTCTGTTATTTCATGTCATAGTCTGTGGATGAATCTAGAATTGTCTCATATACTGAGATTGGAGTCATGAAAATGTCTCAGGAGCACCTCCAATTTTATTCCTAGGTTAAATTGTGGCAAGAGTAATCCTTCATTAATTGGGAGTCACAGACTTACAGTATGAGGAGACCACTGGAAATTACTTCCCTACTGTGTACTTCAATGAGTTCTGGTTGCTGAAAGATAAGCTAATTGCTATCAATGAATCAGTCAATGAACTCCCATTGGAGTTGGAACTGGGTCCAATCAGTCTTACTCGCTGGCAGCTGTATCTTCAAGTGGATCAATCCTTCCAAATTCATCGCTCTTATGGCAGTATGCTTGAAGGAGAGGCTGATGAGGTTAAGGTATGCAGACAGACCAGAGGATGAGGAAAATTTGCCGCTGGATTAAGCAAAAGAAAAGCCTATGTTTTCTAGCAGATGGTAGTAATTCCATCTTCTTAGAGCCAGTGAATACATGTGTGCATTGCAAAACTTTTGAAAGTTTTGAGAACTAAGGGTTTGGCAACTTGCTCTCGCAGAGGGTGTTCCTTGAAGGGAATCCATACCTGCTTGCTGTTACCATGGCTGTTTCCCTCCTACACACAGTTTTTGATTTCCTGGCCTTCAAGAATGGTAAGTCAGTTTATGGACTTTATCTTTTTGCTGTGTTTCTGACGGTTTTGTTTAGGAGTTGAGGAAAATGGCACAACTGTTTGATCTAGAATTTTTTATAGCCTAAAGGTATTGGTCAGTGCTTGATGCATCATAATTGCATTTTGATGCAGACATTCAATTTTGGAACAAGAATAAGTCCATGGAGGGCTTGTCAGCTCGGTCTGTGGTTATCAACTTCTTCTGCCAACTTATAGTGTTTCTGTACTTGCTGGACAATGACACCTCATGGATGATTATTTTGAGTGCTGGCATGGGCTGCTGTATTGAGTTTTGGAAGATTGGCAAGGCCATGCATATTGAGGTATTTTCTCTCAGATTCATGTTGCTTTTTGTGTATCTGGATTTTTGTGCCATGTCTTGCACACCAACCTGTAATCAGTTAAGAATCCTGTGTGAATGCCGCAGGTCGACCGGAGCAGGGGTTTTCCTCTCCTCAGGTTCAGGGACAGAGAATCTTATGCTGGAAATAAAACAAAGGAGTATGATGATCTGGCAATGCGATATTTCTCCTATGTGTTATATCCTTTGGTAGCCTGTTTTGCCATCTATTCACTTATTTATGAACGACATAAGAGCTGGTACTCTTGGATTCTGTCATCACTCACAAGCTGTGTCTACACTTTCGGTAAGCACCTGGGCTCCTTTGTGTTCCATGGTTTCTTGTATTGATTTGCAGCAGTGGTCATTTGATTACCTGCAGGTCATGTAGAAAATGAAATGTGGGTGGGTTTTTTAGACTTCATCATGTGAAGATGGTATGTGGAGAACTAGAGGATAAAACAATTCTTGTGTTGACTATAGCTATGGTTTTGCCTGTGTATTTGGGGACAGGGTTCATCATGATGTGTCCACAGCTGTTCATTAACTACAAACTGAAATCAGTTGCTCATATGCCATGGCGCCAAATGACATACAAGTTCCTGAACACAATCATTGATGACCTGTTTGCATTTGTCATTAAGATGCCCACTCTTCATCGCCTTTCTGTGTTCCGAGATGGTAAAAGCATCTTTATTTTCCTCAAATTTGCTTCTATGGCCTGTGGGTTGTGCAATGTTGTTCTTTACAACCTATGTCCAGGATGTCATGGAAGTTAATAGTGCCAACACATTGGTATTTCTTCTGGCCCATGTTTCCTATGTACAGATCTTTAGTACTGCAGACACACTGGTGAGAAGTGAGGTATAGATAAATGGTTTGCAGCTGAAAGTGGTTGCTCAAAAACATATGGCCTCATTACATGTGCCCAATTTGAGCAGTCGACACCTATCCTGTGGGCTCCTTACCAAGTTCCAAGAGTTTATACAAATATGACCCAATAGAGACAGAAGGTTGGGTCTTCTTGGGATGCAACCTTTTCATTGTATGATAGAGCACCAACCTTGGACTTGAAATCTTTTGGATGTAATGAGTTCTATATTTTTGGTGCTTGCAGATTTGGTTTTTCTTGTCTATTTATACCAGAGATGGGTGTACCCAGTCGACAAGAATCGTGTCAATGAGTTTGGGTTTGGAGGAACTGATGGGAAGAGTGAGGCAGATGCAAAGCTTCTGGAAGGGGAGGCAGAAAAGGGAGGAGATAAAGCAGGGGAAAGGAGAGAAGAGCACTTACAAGCAGGTATTACAGAGGAGAACATCAGCCGGAGAATCACAGGAATGAAAGGTGATGAGGATAGTAGCTCTGTCGGATCTGGTAGGAAGATCCCTTCTAAAGATGATAAGAAGAGCTCATAGTAATTTAAGTTTTAATTGATTTTTTTGGTTCTCCATGTATTCTTCACTTTACATGTCTCATGTAGAGTTCCAAGTTATAAATGGGGCTGGAGATGAGATTACCTGCCCCATACAAAAGGTACATCATGTAGTTAGACACACTCATTTGTGAGCAGGTGAATAAAAATCTCAGTCGTGTCTCAGGCTGGGCATGTGCCTGAAGAGAAACAGGTTCAGATATGTAGAGCAATATTAGTTTTTGGTGACAATTCACTTTATTCTTAGAGAGCTACCATATTATTGCAAGCAGGGTCCTTGAAGGCTGAAAATTCATGTCTTGAGGTTTAGTGAGTGTGGTTGATTTCTTGACACAAGGACCAGTACCCATCTATGTTCCAGGGGTTCATCGAAATTCCTACCCTGACGCCCTGTAAAGCCCCATACGTGCCCAGAATATTTTTGCACTTCACATGGGAAAATCAGACTAATAGATGAACTAAATAACTAGATAATTGTAACTAGTCCAGATTATTGGTTTCAAATGTAACTTGACAATGTATTAAGCAAGATGGGAATGACTACTTGTATTTGTGTCAATCCTTGCCTTTTAGATAAAAAATGCACTTATAGAATGTCAGAGAGATATCTTTGTAGGCTTGGATTCTGGCAATGGAATATGTGGATGATTTCATTTTGTTCGACCATATTATGAGAAAAACGTACTCCATCACTTGGAGGATATGTTTGAAGGTCTACAACATATCAATTAAAGTTACATCTTTAAAAATGTTAATTTCTAATTTACATCACCTAATCATATTTTGGCCACATGTTCCACAAAGGTTTGGGTGTTTAGAAGGGCAAAGTGAACAACATCGACTCCCAATTGTTAAGATCAACACATTAGTTGCTTGAATGTTAGCCAACTCTTATTGATGGATTTGTCAAGGATTTAAACTGTATTGTGAAGACTATGATAGAATTACTTCAGATTGAATCCAATGCTCACTTTAGGGAAGGATGAATATAATTTTGTTCTTCTTTTTTCTCTTTTCAGATTTCTGATGTAGAGATCTGTCCAAACTGTAGACAACTTGTGAAAATTTGCAGCAAACTAAAAATTGTGTCTAAAAGTGACAAAATTTTCTCAAAGTAATTTAGTTCTTGGATATTTGGCAATTTTTAAAACCAAAACAGGGAATTTTTACAGCAGTTTCAAGTGCAAACCAGCTCCACTTTCCCATTTTGAGACAACTTATGACCGGATGGTCTCTCTAATTGCATATTGATTGAAGTGTTTTGGGATTTGGATTTATGATTAAGCAACTCGAATCTGGGAGATACAAGTTTGTGATGGCTTATGTGGGTCAATTTAACAAAAATAATAATAATCATCATATATAACACATATAAAGGTGAATGTTTAGTAATTGTTTGGGCAATGCTTGCTTCCATTTTTACTTGTAATAAGTTCCCACTTTGGAAATGATTATTGATCACCATCTTTCATGGAGTCTATTTGAGATGGATAATGCTTATGGGTTTTCCACCGCAAACAAAGCCAATGCCACAATAGAAGTGTCGATAGACCAAGGCAAACAGTTTCAAGAATTTGTGAGTGAAAATTGAACCACTTGTCATATCATCCTGATCAAAAATCTGTTCATAATAGCTTTTCGAGCAAGCAAAGCAATCCAAAGTACTGCGTGTCTCATGTACAGTCTTACTAATGATCAGGACGCTCTCCGACCTGATCAAATAAGCATTGGAGTTCAGAGCTCTGCCTTCAAGACTGAGAATCTAATATTCTGCAAACTTTCTGCAGCAAAACCAACTGATAACAATGGAATCCTCGCTCAAATGCTCAGATTTTATGGATTAAACCCAAAAGTCCAATTGTCAATCAACACCCATTAGTCAAGAAAGAGAATTTACAGAGTTTGCATAATAAGTTCCAGCTCAATCAAATTGAGTTCATGCCCAAACTTGAACCATGTTGTGACAGAGAAGGACCAAGAAAATGCATAAGTCTACAATTAAAAGAGTCTGCTCATAAGTAACATCACATCATGTATCTTGCTCATTCCACAATATAAAGACCAAATCAAAAACTGAAATTAGCTCTAAAAGCAGTTCTAAAACATTACTAGATAGGGCTGCTTGTCAGCCAACATACTGTCACAGAAGCTCAAAAGATTTAATAGGCTGCTTGTATAAAGCTTGGATCTGTACATTGACATTCACTTCTTGCCACCCCTCAGCTTCACACCAAGAACACGTTCTAGTTTTGCGATGATTTGATTGTTTGGGATTGCCTTCCCTGATTCATACTCTTGGATAATCTGTGGCTTCTCATTAATTTGCTGCCATTCAAATTCAAGAAAAAGGTTTTTTTTTCTGTTAGTACTAAGCAGCGAGCAAAGTGGATGGGAGAATTAAAAGCATTGCATACTGTAGACATCACAGACTAGCACATTACACTAGATAGTCTTAAGCCAATCAGTACCTGTGCAAGTTGTGCTTGTGTCAGCTTCTTCTCAAGGCGTGCCTGCATGATATTCTTCTTTAGATCTGCTGACACACGTTCATCTGCCACACAGCAAAACCATCACCTTGTTTCAAGCAAACTACAAGGTTTCAAGCTTCAAACCACCTTATCTTCAACTGTTAGCACAAGTCATCTCATTAATTTGTTACTTAGGACTGCAGAGACCACCAACACTGTCATTTCAGCAGCAAAAAAAGGATTACATAACATTCTCTTCTGACTCAGAGCATTTTCAATAAACAGGATACCAAGAGGTGTAGGATGACAACACTTACGTGCAAGAACTTCTGTCTCATCATCAAGCTTTTTTGTGTTCAAGCCAGTGGCACTGGTGGCTGCTTTGTTTGATCCAGCATTGACTGGCAAACCCCACAATCCAGGTATATTCTCAGACCAACATATCCTATGACACTAACAGATACACTTATGCCATAACAACTACATTAGCTTCTGTTACAAGTGTAGACAATTGACTGCAGCACTTCTTTTTATCCTTGCCAACCAAATACACACAGACAGACTGTTCCGTGTTGAGAGAAATATACAAACATGTAAGCTGAGAGTAGGACCCCACTGTGGAACTCAGAATCTCTCCATAAGCAGACAGATGCAAGAGTAACACAGGAAACACATAGAATACACCTACACTGACCCTGAACTTTGAACAAGCTCAAATAAATTTCTTGAAACACAATGACATAGCTTTCCAATTACAGCAAATGAATCCCTGACTCAGGGCATATAGATCAGGAATTGCTATCAGGAATGGCCAGCAAGAGGTTCGCAGGTTTCTGAGGTTTTCTCTTCACTGCAGAGCTTTCTGCTTCCAACGAGTGATAGAAGAACGCTACATCAAATCTTCGTTGGCATCTCGAAAACCATCGCAGGAAAGAACTTGAGAAAAAGAAGATTAAATATGCGAACGCAAGCTCCATATGCCGGGAAGAAAGATGGAAAGGAAAATTTCGTCACACTGATGGAACAAAACAAGATGACGGAAAAGGATTGCGACATCTTACATTTCTTGATTGTTTCGATGGGGCCGCCGGCACGGCGAGCTTCATTCACAGCCTTCTCGTCCTTCTTAGCCGATGCATTGGGCGCCTTCTTCCTCACCACCACGGGCTCCCAATCCTGCGACACTGGTCCGACTCCTGCCATGGCTTCTTCCTTCCTCCTTTGCTCGTTTTCTAAACAACTAAAATCGAACGGATACTCACAGAAACCCACTTGCTCCAACGATCAATTCTTCACGAAATCCAATTCTGAATTGCAATCCGCGAGAGCTTTCGAAATGTCCGTGCGTGCGTCTGTTTGCTTCGACTCCTTTCAGTACAGATATAGCAACAACACAACCGTGGCCTGTTCATTCACGTGCTCTAACCCTAACCCTAATTCTTGAGGTCCTTCGTTGCCGGGGCTCCCAAATCCCTTGGCACGAGGATGTAAGGTCGGTAGACCCTAGGACTATGGTAAGGGCTCCCTGGAAGGGCTGAGCCGAGCTGAGGCCTGAATATTGGCAATGTGGCATTCCAGACATGATCATATTTTGGCATAAAAACTGAGGGCATCAGTTCTGTTAGTAGCTTTTACCATTTCAGCATAAATTAAATTATTTTTGGTTTTGCCAAACTTTTGAAATTTTATTTATTGTTTGTGCCAAATTTTTAATAAAATGAAAATTTCAACCTCAGACCTTCCGGGGACTAGATGCTCTAGACTGTTGCATAACAGTGTCTGTTTATTATTTTATATAACCATTACTTGCCAAAAATTTCAGAACTAAAAAACCAAGTGCCAAAATTAAGATTTAAAATTTAATTAATTATTTCACAGGTTTGTTGCCGAAATGGTAAAGGTACTACAATATACTACTTATTTGCATATCCCACACCCGCCTCAAAACTCTAAAAGGGGCACTTAAATATTAGAAGACTCCTAATAGGCAAAGCAAGTGAATCAATCTAAATATTTCGACTAATCACTAGCAATTGGGAGATTGTTGCATAGGGAGAAATTGTGCAATCTAGCCAATCCATGCTCAAATTTAGATTATGCAATGGCTTTTGTCAACGGTGCATCTTGTGTAAATATGTTGTTTTAAAACCATTTTTTGAACCAAACTAACAAAAAATTTAATGTTTTAAATTCAAAACATGCTTTTACAATACGTGGATAGCTCTCTATTCTTAGAGCATCTCCACCACACACCTAGTGAAAAGTGCTTGATAAATGCATTTTGTTGAAAAGCTTGCTAATTGCAATTCAAGTATGTCATTTGCAACAAAGTTGTGCCCCACTACGACCATGGTATCAACTACATGTTACATAAATGTGAACCACATATGTTTTGTTATCCTTCCACTTTATAGGTGCCAAAGTGTAGCTATTGCTACCATGACTTTTGAGGTGCATCTATAGACCTGTATGCAATAATCATGGGAATGGGTACTATGCACCAAATTGAAAGATCAATGTGCAACCTTTCCATTGTGATGTGTAGGATTTGAATCTCAAGGTGATGCCTAGAAATAATAACGTGCAAAACATGAATATTGTAGTCAACATGCAACCCCACAATTGCAAGTGAAAACTTTGAGATGTCATGTGCCAATGACATTGTGAAAAATGATCACAAGACTTTACATTAGTAAGATTTAAATCTATTGCCCCCTCTAGATCAACTACTTGCTCATGACTACATTGAACACACATATATTCAACTGAAAATTACAACTTTTGAATATCCATGCCACACCTTGCAAAAACCCAAACTAGAGTTTGAAAGCTTCTTTTTTGAATCGAA
>Ga0209208_10011150_pt1 | contig 11545 bp, 6 predicted proteins | sample S1TSphfallax_3_FD_187694 | JGI IMG/M metagenome (GOLD analysis project Ga0209208, IMG submission 187694) | Host-associated microbial communities from peat moss isolated from Minnesota, USA - S1T2_Fd - Sphagnum fallax MG (SPAdes) (version 2) | ecosystem: Host-associated > Plants > Peat moss >...
CCCCACTTTTATCATTCCAAAGTCTATCACTAGTTTTCCCTAAAGAATTCCCCAAAAAAGGTTGTTAATTATAGTGCTTATTATTTTTGCATTTCCTCAATAATTATTCAAATTTGTTACCGTGCTCTTGTAATTAAGGTGGGGTGGTAGGTACTTAAACATGTATACACATCATAGGGAGGGGAAATGTTTATGTCTTGGGTTACTATCACCCCCACATTTAATGTTTGTTCTTTGTGTGAGCAACATTCAAAGGGAACTCATCACACATATCTAAAAACCACCCTATGAGGATCACCCATCAATTTGACATTAATTTCCCCTCAAAACACTTGGACATCTTCAATTCCTTTTAAGACATTGCTTTAAAAGCTTCATCACATATAAGTCATATTGAACAAAATGCGTTTTGGGTGAATGCATGTTATAGTGTACACAAAAAAATTGTTTGAATTTCATGCATCATTGGCAAAATTTGGAAAATATTTTCACAATTTTTTTGTAATAGATGATGACTTATGTTCCAATCTAACATTATGTTGTGAAATCAATGCATATATGAATGATATAATAGTCCAACAAAGTATATTTTGATATGCAAAGCCTTGCCACATTTCTACAATTCCAACAAAAGAATTAAGAAGTATTACATTTAATAATATTTTTCCATGAAATTTTGCACATACATAAAAAAAACTATGAAGAACAATTTTTTTTAAGGTCATGGAATTTAGATCAAATTATTTTAAAGTTCTCATTAGTACATTATGGTATGATAATGTTAATGATTATGATTTTTTTAGGTTGAAAAATGTTCTTCTTTTGAAGATTTACTTGGGCTAAGTGTTTTTTTAATCATTTGACAAAAGTAAGATGAAAATTTGAATTTAAAAAAAAAGAAAAATTGTTATCAAATAAGGATTAAAAAAAAACCTTTATTAAATTATTGGTTTACATTTACACAAATGTATAATTATGTATCAATTTCATATTCATGAATTTTATGACTTTTTAAAATTTTGAAGCCCACATCATTTATATGTGATCTTTAAAATAATTTAAAGTGAGTGAAATCTTATGTGTTGCTACTTTTGATATTATATGTAATTGCAAATTTCCCTCAAATTGTGTACATCATAATGTGCATTCACCCTTTCTCACAACCCTATCAAATATTTGAAAAAAATAGATGATGAATCAGCCCTTTCATGTGGGCCTACTAAACATTTATCCATCTTCCAAATATTATTTTCAAGCTTCAAGTTAAATTATGTCACCTAATTGTCTTTTAGAATTTCCATCTTTTTCCTATAAATGCCTTTGGATAAGCACCAATTGAACTTAATTTATACTAATTTGCATTATTGCCTTCAATTTTTTAAATAAAAAATTCATTGAATTGAACTTTCCCAACTAAAAATCCTTATGACAATGCCCAAAAACTAAAACATTCATCACATATGGGTGAATGCACACTATAATGTATACAATTTGGAAAAAAATGGAATTAAATGTATAATATCAAAAATAACATGTAAGATTTCACTTTTTGAATTATTCTACAAATTGCATATAAACGATTTGGGCTTCAAAATTAAAATAATTGATAAAAACATGAATATGCAATTGATTCATAATCGTGCCTTTGTGTAAATACACATCAATAATTTGATAAAGGTTTTTTTAAAACCCTAATTTGACAAAAAAGTTCCATGTTTTTATTAATTGGAACATTGTACCTTATTTTTGCCAAATGGTTAAAAAAAAATTAGCCCAAATACATCTTTAGTGGAAAAACATTTTACAATTCAAAACGATCATAATCATCAAGACTATCATATAACATAATGTACCAATAAACATTTTAAAGCCACTTGATCTAAATTCCATAACTTTAAGAAAAATTGAAAACTTCCTTGGGGAAATTTTTTCCCTTATGTTTGATTTTTTGTATGTGTAAATTTTCCTGAACAAAATTTCATTTACACTAGTAATTCTTTATCCTTTGTTATAATTACAATATTGTTTCAAGGCTTACAAATCAAAATAATATTTTGTTAGATGATTAAATCATTTTGATGTGCATTAATTCCATGACATAATGATAGATTGAGACATAAACTATGATTTATTTTCCAAATATCTAATGTCCACCATGATGCATCAAACTTGGAACAACATAATGATATATTTGGACATGAAATATATATATGATCTATTTTCCACATATATAATGTGCACAATGATGCATCAAACTTGGACAAGCCTTGAAAACTATCAAACTATGATTATTTTATGTCTACATTATAACCAAATAAAAATTTAGGAATGGGACTTTTGGAACTTTAGAAATAGGATTGAATGAATTTGATAAAATTTTGCCACTATAATGAAAGGTTCATGGACATGCCAGCTTTAAGCAACGTTCTTCTTGGTGCACTTTGCATAATTTACAACACACATTTAATTGAAAAACATAAAAATAATAGCCTATGAAAAAATGCAAAAATGCAAAATATAAATGCAAGAAAATAGATTGCAAGAGTAGTATGCCTCCAAATTGAAGTTAATTTACATGGTGCATCATGCAACAACTTAAACAACATTAATTAAGTTAGTGTTAAAAACAACATGAATGATTATGTCAATCATTGTCAACGTTCCATGGATCAATGAGAAGTTCAATCATTGCCATTGCTTTAATCATTATGCCAAAATATGAAATCCATCATAGGACATTTCACAACTACTATCCAAACTTGATCATGTAGTCATATGAAATAGTCATACATGTTTTAATCATGATTATATGAGTTTAATTCAATAATGTGACTATGATTTTATGATTACACAACTAGGAGTCATAATTAAACAACAAATTTGCTCAAATTGATAGTATGGTCTTTTTGACGCCTATCCAAATGGGGTCTTTTTTTACTAGATTCTTTAGTCAAGATCTAACCTGTTTTTGTGGTAGTGTTATAAATACAACTATAGGTAATTATATGCTTATAAATTATGGATACATTATTAATAGTCATGTGTTGAACATAGCTGACCTTTTTGACCAACTATAAAATAAATAAATAAATATGAACTTGTCGTTAGGTTTAGTATAAATTGGCCTATTTTTAGCTTAGGTTTGGTTTTGGTTTAATGTATTTTAACCTCTAGATTTAATTTTTTTGAATTAAAACCTCTAGGTTTAACCTTAGTATAACTTTTGATATTAACCTCCATTAATATTATTTTATAAGTTTAATTTCAATAGCTCTATTTAGTCCAAGTAACTTCATTTGGTCTAAATATGCTTATTTAACTTGATTTAAAAAATAGCTTAGTTTTGCACCTTAATTTTGTTTAGGTAACCTACTCCCACAAAATTTAATCAAAATAGATTAAATTAGCTTAAATATCTTAAATTAATCAAGTTTAACCAAGTTTTGCCCACTTTAGCCTAAGTATCCAAGTTTTGCCTAATAGTTTAAATTTGTCATGTTTTGCTTAAATATTTTGACTTTATCAATTTTAAAAAAATTAACCCAAGTAGCCTAGTTAGGTAATTATAGCCAACTTTAGAGTACTTTAGATTAAGTAATTTAATTACTCCAAATTTAGACAAATTAAGCCTAATTTAGCTTAAGTAATTTAGTTAATCAATTTGAGCCAAATATAGATTACTTTAAACAAAACATTTTATATTTGCTCATGCCAAGTTTAGCCAAAATAACCTACTTTAACTTAATTTAACCAACTTTAGCCAACTTTAGTTTAAATTGTTCCATTATTTAAGTTTGTTCAAATCATGAAGCTTCTCTTGTAGTACTCCATTGCCTAGATATTGTCACCAATTGAACAAGTAATGCAATACTCCTATCATTTTTTTCCCATTGGTTTTGCTTTGTCAGAAAGTTTTGGTAAAATAGAAAGTCACAACATGGAATCATCCCTTGTGAGAATCTTGATGCTATGAAATTGGAATGACATTAGGTTGTGTGAGTTACAACCCACAACCTTTGACCTTTGTTCCATTAGCAACCTACTAGTTTAGCACAATGTACCACATTGGGCTTTCATTGGACCAATGATTCCATAACCCTTCATTGCTTGGATGAATATTTCACAACCACTCTTTGCATGGATGAAAAGAAGGCATTTCAAATTTGAAAAGGGATGGTTTGGTTTGGTAACTAGTTCAATTGCACTAGTTTCGACCTTCATGCACCTTGATTATAAATTGTTTGTAGTTGGTGCATATGAAATTAATTGATACGAATTGTTGAAAGTGATGTGTTTTGGACTTGTTGACTTAATATAAATCAAGTTTTGTTAAGGAATCATGATGTGATTATCTTTGAAATTTGATTAAACCTAGGCTTTTCATTGAACATATTATAATTTCATAAGTTTTGGTTCATTTGCATTAATATTGTGATTATCCTTGGGCACATACTAAAGGCATAAGTAGTAACATACATCTGGTCATTTCATGTTCCCAAACTATTTCCTTGCCAATATTTTGAAATGTTGGAAAATCCATGTGTCCATATCAAGATACAAAATGTTTCAATAAAAGGTCATAGACATCAAATAATGAAATAGATACAATAGACATTCATTGGAAGCAATATTTTTGATTTAAATGGAAGCCTTCCATTATTATTATTTTTCATTTTTTTGGTGTTGAAAATTTGGTGAAAATTTGCCAAAATATAGGAAATTCGGTTGAATTTACATTCAAAACAAAAAAATTCTTGAATTTTCTCAAAGATTTTGCCTAAAAAAGTGAAAATTTGCCCAAACATACATTGAAGCCATGTTAGTTTATTTTTTGTCATCATATTCAATGGATTGTAGCAACCAAATGCCATATTAGTTGCCACAAGGTTTAAGCTACCAATTGGTGCAAATTTCCATTACCTTACATTTGACCCCAAGTGGTTTGATTTGGGCTGTGACCTATATTGATTCTATGTTGACCCTATTTTTATGTGATGTTGGGTGACATCAATGTCCTAATAGATGCCTAGACACTTTGACACCCTTATGCAAATGTTACTTTTTCAAAACCCATGGACCATTCCAAATTATGATAGAAGTGCACTAATGCTTTGAATTGTATGTACCACATGCATCATCATTGGAAAAAGCAAACAAGGCTGAGATGCATGCATTTTTTTGCACTCTAACATTGTACCTTTACTCTTCCTTCCCTTGCATAGATCTCTTGTTTTCTCTTCTTGTAATTTTTGGCCCAATGTCCTTTATCATTATAATAGTTATAGATATCCTTACTTTGATATCTATCATGTGTTTAAAACTTGATTTTTTAGTCATCAAGGTTGCAACATTTTTGTATTGTTGAGATTTTCTTTTCTCCCTCTTCGTCAATTCAAGTTCATTCAACACCATTGTGCTTAAAATGTCCTAGGTCCAATTTTGCAATTGGAAATTTTTCAAGATGGTATTAAGTTTTGGTAGTTATGTGATAAGTTAATGAGGAAGAAGATCACCTAGATGTCTTTCATTACAATTGCATCAATGGCATTTAGTTTGCTAGGGGAAGTCATTTTTTGTATATTTTTATGGAACATGTGAATTAAAGGGCTATTTTAAAATATGCAATGAAGTAATAAAATGTTATATGAATATATTTTTATAAAAAATAAAAATATTGTAGGTATTTTGATGTAGTTCAATTCTAAACACCTTATTTGCATTTGAGTAAATCACGAGTTTTTTTTGTTCTTTAATAAGTTGCATTCTATATTTGTTTTGCACATCATTTGGAAAAAGTGGGAGTAACTTCCTTAACCAACTTGTCTACCATCACTATTATAGCTTATTGAGGTGAATTTGCATATTTGTGTCCATGTCATTCATGTGGGACATGTAGGACTTCCTCATCAAGAAAATCATGTTAGGATAAAACCACTTTTCCATTAACCAATGTTTTTATTTTTTCATGAAAGATTATAATGTTTTTGAAAAGAAAATGATAGAATAGAAGTTTTGCATGAAATTATGAAATATTTGGCATCTTGTTATTCAAAATATTTATAGTTTTCCCAATATATCACATGTTTTGTGTTATTGATCATTCATGAGTAAATATGAATTCTCAAAAATGTACAAATTTTGCTAATTTCTTGTGTTTCACCTTAAAAAATGATCACAAATTTAAATCATGTTAAAACATATTAAATACTTTGAATTTTAATTTATTGTATTTACAAGCTACCAATTTTTTAAGACACCATATACATTGCACCACATTTACCTGTTGTAAAGGAATCATGAACTTAATAGACCATAAATTTCACTTTTTTGAAAAACAACAAGTTACAAATTTCTTGTATTTCGATTGTTTTTAGGCATATTTAATAGTCATGTATTATTATTAAAAAAATGAGCTTAAAAAAAATTTACTATGAAAATTAAAGGGCCTTTTGTGAAAATAATCATGTTTAACAAAACATTTGTTCAATTTTAAAGGTCTTTTTTTCAAACCAAAATTCAAAATTGACAAATTTAATGATTTAATTTAGATTTTCAACATCCATATTAGTCATAAAACATAACTTGCCATGATTAACATGCTATTAAAATGCCACCACACATGTATATGTAATAAATAATGTAGTTTTGATCATGATTTGACATGTTTTTTGATTCATGGAAAGATGGTTTTACTTCTGAGCTAGTCTTATATCAATGTGATGTTTGGCATGAGTATCCCAAATCCCTTTCATGATGGTGATGTTCTTGACAATCACATGAGTTGATTGTTGGATATGTAAGCTTTCAACAAGTTAATTCAAAGTTTTGTTTTCGTTTTTAAGCTTAGGTTAGCAAGGTCATTGAATCTTCTTATGGCTTCACCTCAATGTTGTCAATCAAGCCCCATAGTTTTCTTGTTTTCAACAGCTTGAACATTAAAACATGTAATGTTTCCCTTCAAACCTATTGACAACTTCAAATGGTGAGCCCAAAATTGGTGAACTTTCAACAATGTTTTCCACAATGTAGCTTGCACAATTTACAATGCACTGAAAATCATAAATCAAGTTGAAAAGAAACATAAATAATAGCAAAAATGTGAAAGAAGAAAGTTGAAACTTAAGAACCCCATACTACAAGTGTAGTTTACTAACAAATTGAAGTTAATTTACACATTGCATGGTGTAGAAATTTGAATAACAAAATCCTAGCTCTAAGTTGGTGCTAAAAATGAAATGAGTGATTAAGTCAATCATTGTCACTATGGATCAATGGTAAGTTCAATCACCACCACCATTGTGATATTATGCTCTACCAATCAACTAATTTGGAACCAATTGATCACCTCCTTTTCTAATAGGACAACCATACAATATAATTTTTAAAAAATGCCTCCTACAAAGATCTAGTTTTTGATAAATTCATGTGTATTTATGATGAAATCTTTGGCCAATTTAACCTCAAACTACAATAAATGCTATTGTAAACAAGATGTAACAATGCCTAGGAGCGATGAATTGGAAACCAAAACCATTTGCAAGTTGGTCACACTTGGAGTGTTAGATTGTTGGTTTAATAAATCAAATATGGAACACTTTCATTTTCTATTGCACACAAGTTTTGAGTTCACAAGTTGAAGAATAAAAATCCCTTATGGTTCACATTGACTCACCACTAGGGTGTTGAATATAACATTTTGAGTATTAAATTAGTTCAATAGGATATTGTTGGAATGCTTATAACAGTTCCAAGTATTGAAGTTCAACTAACTTTTCATGAAGTGATGACATCTTTTGGAACATGATAGATGTTTTTGTGTTCAACTTGGATCCAGCAACGAGATCTCCATGCTACACAACTGAAGAACCTCATTTAGGGCATTCATTGTTTGATGGTGACCAGATGTCCAAGTAGAGCAAGACAAATAGTGAACTCAAGCCAATAGTGGTTTGGACAGATAGTGGAATGGCCACTATTGCAGGGGGTTAAAACTTCATGTGATGCAACCGATTGGTCACAGAAATATGATGTAGACTTTGAATCCCAAAATTCAAATGGTGATATGCATGTTGAGATTGCATATAAGTGTTCATTTTTATTGTCATTTCTAAAGCACACACTATGCACATAATGGTTTCATATTGCCTTCTCTGCCTCCTTTTAGTCGACTTACAGTCTTCTGGGGGTGTACCTGGCCACCATTGCGCAAAATACACATGCCCATTCTGCCAATCCACATGCCAATTATGGACATCATGAAAACCATTATGTTATGGAGTGTGCTGGGTACAGGGCCTGTAACCAACACATTTTACTGTGCCCGTTCGTAAATTTTGGCTTGCTCTACCAGGCTTGTCCAAATTTCTCACATGCCCCTCACATTCACAATGGCCTGTACCCAACCCATCCAGACTACATTAGAATCAAAGCTGGCATTTTCTGTCATTTAAAGGGCAAATCCTAACATTCCCCCAATGGCTGATTCTACATCCCATTCGGCTTTCCAGTTCAATTTCAATGTTGAGGATTGGGCCTTCTTGGGGGATCACATCGGGTAGGTGTGCCAGGAATAGAGGCCTGCTCACTAGTCCATATGAAGCACTGGCAGAAAAGCTCCTTTAATCTTGGGAAGGGCTTGAAAACATGACAATCACAGATAAGGTTAGCAAAGGCAATTTCATTTGCTTGAACTTCCCCCAGCAGGGGGGCAGGGATGAAAATTTTCTGCAAGTACCTGAGACTCAGTTGGAAAACCCACATGGGGGATGGGGGCTTTTTGGTTCTCATCCCAGTATGATAGTAGCTCAAAGAATATGAGAAAGTAGCGACTAGAGGTACAAGGTTATAACAACTTCCTCCGGATTGTATCAGAGAATTATGAATTTCTTGTAGAGTAACACTGGGGAAGTGGGGTGTTCCTGAAATAATTGCCTACCTGAGGTGGAGCCAAGGAATGCTTATCTCGGAAATGCCCTGCTCTGAGGATGTTATCCTGAGTAAAGCACTAACAGAATTTTTTTCCTTTCTTCCCTCGGTACCCAATGCACTGTTGAGTCAAGGGATGCTTACTTTGGGAACTCCCCACTCTAAGGACATTATCCTACATGAGATGCTGTGGCCTTTGTGGAGGACAAATTCTACTTGCTAACATGCACATACACACTAAAATATTTCTGCTGGTGCTTTATGTTGGAGGGAATATTAGCACTGCTGGGTGCTGAAGACTGTACAATGCTAGTTCTCAAGAGAATGGAGTTATATGTAGTCCAAATGACATGCTGCAAGCAGCAGTATGTCCATCCAGACAGAAGCAAAATAGACTATCCACAGAAGAATAATACACACCCCAAAAATATTTCCAGCAGACTTTCAGGATTTCTTGGGCAATGTTTTCTTTGTGACAGAGTTGTTTGTTTTTCCACATCTCAAGGTCAAGACATCAATAGCCAGTGAGTGAAGATTCAGATTTCATTTTACGAGTACATATACCCTATACTCTCAGGTTCAAACACAATGGGATGATCAGAACATCTGATCTGTGAGTGTCCTCTCAAGTGTTTTGTGGAAAGTACCTACTAACCCTTTGAACAGGATATTGTTCTCAGTTTGAAACCCTGTAAAAAACCCTTTTGAAAAGGGACTATGGCAACATTCCCATTTCCAGTTGGTTGCGTTTGTTCTGTGTGGAGATTGTGATCTCCAACATGATGTACATCAGATTACAGTTGTGACTTATATGGTGATCTGGACTCAGACTTAAGCTAGGAATCAACAGAGTGTCAGGATACCTCTTTCACAATCAAGAAGTCAAGAGATAATATTTGTTGAAATACACAAAACCTTTGAATCAATTTACTCTATCTGGCAGACTCTGTTGCACACTGCAATCTGAGTTCTCAGTGGGCACTGTGTTGCACTTCCATTGCAAGCTGAAGGATGGATTAATTATCTTGCTCTTGATCATGATTTGATTAAACTGGCAGACATAGTACTCACAAAGTGCACAGTTCACTTGCAAACAAATGTCACCAGAGTTCACGAATCATATTGATCCCACAAAAGAAGTTGCTGACGGTTGTTGAGGAGTGTAGGAGTGTTTGTGCTGGAGCTGCTAAAGACTTCACACAACAGTTGGACATAATATCAGGCCAGATATTTGAAAGGATTAATGAGGCTAAGCTTGCATTGCCCAAAAAATTAAGACCTAAAATGTTGCCCTTGAGATGCAAGGTAACTCCCAGAGAAACTTCCTTTGGCATTTGAGAAGCCCATGATGGAGAGAAAAATGGAACCAGATTGGCATGAAATATTTACTTTCAAGAGAAATTGTCATCATGGCTGTTACAACAACACAAAGATTCACATACATGCGTCCACTTTTCTCTTGGTTCCACTACTAGTTCAAGATTTCAAAAGCAAGAGAATCTTTTAAATCTCGACAAAGTTACAACAGTTTGAATTCTTCCTGCTGTGCCCTTGAATCTCTGAACAAAGCAATTGAGTGACCCATGCTGCAAAGTACATACAAATTGAGGTTACAAAGTGTTTTTTGTGTCTCAAGATTCCTTGAATCCAATATCAGCTCGTACATCAGGATTGGTAAGTCTAGCTGCCAACAACCTACCTCCTCCTAGAGGAATTTGGAAATCAATCACACATTTTATGAAAGAAATCAACATTGATCAGGTAATTTCATACAGTCTCAAGCTCCTTCACAAATCACAGTCCAATGGGTTGTAGAAGAAAAAGTTTCCAAAGTCTTCCAATCATGTAATATATCTCAGTGGTGTATGTGCTTCTTCATTGACATTAATGAATGGTGCTAAGTTTTGAAGGCATCACTCATTCTTGGTGCTGTATATACAAGCAAGAATCATCAAGCAGAGGAATGAAGCAGCAGCTGGTCCAGGGGGTTTTGATTCCTGGGAAAGATGTTCTGTCCCGGAGCCAGAATGGCATGAGGATCAAACATATGCTTATGTTGGACAAATGCAGTCCACTTCTCAGACCCAAAATGCCGCTTCCACTGCTCCTCTTCACTGTACCTTGGCAAGTAATGTTTGCCATTCAGATCTTCACAAACTCTCAGGATTCTAGCATTCTCATCCAGCATGCTTTGAAGACCTGGGCCAGATGGCAGCGCATTTCTCAGAAAGGCTACCAAGTAGAACACTTCTTCATCTGGCACCACTGCAGCTGTTCGCCTATCCCATCTGAGCAACACAAGAAAAAACAACAACCCATTCAGATCCAATCCCATGCCTACAAAGCTTGCTGCAACCATCAAATCTGAAATGCTAGAAATACAGTATAGGTGAATGGCAGGTCCAGAGAATTTTCTGTTGTTTGAGGGCATGGGAATGAGGGTGGTAGCCCCAGTTCCCAAGCCCAAAAACAACAGAATACCTGATGCGACCTGAAAGAAAAAAGAATTGTCACGAGAATGAGTTCACATTGTCTTACTTGTTTCGGTTGAGTGGATAGACGAGAATGGGTCCGCCATACTCCACAGGAACAAGCTGCTGGAACACCAAGGAGTCGAAAG
>Ga0209208_10011151_pt1 | contig 11544 bp, 15 predicted proteins | sample S1TSphfallax_3_FD_187694 | JGI IMG/M metagenome (GOLD analysis project Ga0209208, IMG submission 187694) | Host-associated microbial communities from peat moss isolated from Minnesota, USA - S1T2_Fd - Sphagnum fallax MG (SPAdes) (version 2) | ecosystem: Host-associated > Plants > Peat moss >...
AAGGTATCTTAAATTCGTGCTACCAAATTAGCATAGATCAATTTTATGGTGGGTAAAACCCACCATCAATACGGTTCGGATAATCTAAAGAAGGGTATTTTTGCGAAAATGTAATAGCTGAAAGTTCGTAGTTGCGCTTCAACGCAATATATGTAAATAGCGCTGAAGCGCAACTACGAACTCAAACCGAACCGTATTGGACCCACCATGCTAATTCTGCTTTATTCTGCGTTTGCAGAAGTTAGTGACGCTAAAGCGTTGGGGATAGTAGCGGTTGGTGCGGAGAACTCGCCAGTAGTGACATATTCCAAACGTAATTTTAACCAAGTAATAAATTGGGGATTAGTAGAAATGATTGCTACTGGGGGTTGAGGAACCTGGGCTTTAATTTTGCTAAATTCTGGCGTTTCTAAAAAAGCGGGTTGTTTAACTAACCAAAAATCGATTTCTTTTTCTTGTTCGTGATAATAACGTGTTCGTTCTTTCAAAACCTCCCCTAGAGGTTCTTCTTCTAAAAGAAAGTGGTGACTCGCAACAACATAATAATATTTCATCTTTTTCCTTTGATGACTATTGACTAATTTAAACAAATTGTTGGTTGGGTAGAGCGCGAGGGATACCCAACCAACCTACATCTAACCTTTCTTCAATTCTTTGAACCAAGAACTGAAGGGACAACCGCTTCCTTCTTTAACATCGCTGACACTATCAGACTCTTTACCACCTGCTGTCAGCTTTTCTAAAAACAGGGCGTTATCAAAATAGTTTTCCAGGGAAACGATTTTTAAATTGTCAGTAACGTGAGCAATACTCATACCGACAATTTCTACGGTTTCTCCTGTAGGCGCATATCCTTTATATGTACCGCGAAAGTGTCCCCAATGACGCCATTTGAATGTCACCTTGGGTGGACCAGAGTAAACTTCCATGACTTCCCAAGGAAAACCTTGAGGAAAGGTACTATGAAATATCTCATGAGATGACTGGAAGCTTTCTTCTGAAGCTTTATAATGTTCAGAATCAGCCATAAACGTATTATAAGTCCCTTGCGCACCCAATTCAGCCGCAGTATATTCCTTACCGCCATTGGTACTTACACGGAATTTATCATTTACTATCGATAACCATTGCTGGGGATTAACTTTAAAAGATACCTCCATCTCAAATGTTTTCACTAAGTTTTGGACAATTAATTCCAAAGTCCCCGCCAAATGATTGTAAATGCTTTCTTTCGCCAGATTTTCTCGTGAACGACTGTAATCTGGTGGTTTTTGGTAGCGCCATTCAACACCAGTAGCGGTAGCAACTACTAAGTCTCTATCTTGTACCCAAAGAGGTAAGTTATTCAGTTCTGTTGTACTCATAGGAATTTGGGCTGGAAAATTGTGGAGATTTGAGATATCGCAGTTTCAACCCCTCATGGCTTGTTTCATCTCGCGGACTGCTCGCTCTATACCTACTAAAGCAGCACGACTAATAATAGTGTGACCAATATTTAGCTCTTCCATTCCCAAAATCATGGCGACTGGATAAACATTCTGGTAAGTCAGTCCATGTCCTGCATTTACGCGTAAACCTTCCTTTATAGCTTGGTCACACCCTTGAGCTAACAAAGCTAATTCTCGCTGGCAACTAATTTCATCTTTCGCATCAGCATATTGTCCAGTATGCAGTTCGATGAACTTCGCTTTTACTTTGGCTGATGCGGCGATTTGGGCTGGTTGAGCGTCAACAAACAAACTGACTGGAATATCAGCTTTTTGTAATTTAGCGACTATTTCCCCTATTCTAGCAATTTGTCCCGCAATATCCAATCCACCTTCGGTGGTAACTTCCTCCCGTTTTTCGGGGACCAATGTCACATAATCTGGTTTGATCTCCAGAGCGATCGCCAACATTTCATCAGTCGCAGCCATTTCTAAATTGAGGTGAGTTCTCACCGTTTGACGGAGTAATCTGACATCTCTATCCTGAATATGTCTCCTATCCTCCCGTAAATGGGCGGTAATTCCGTCGGCTCCTCCTAGCTCTGCTAACACCGCTGCTGCTACTGGGTCTGGTTCCACTGTTCGCCTAGCTTGACGGATGGTAGCGATATGGTCAATATTTACACCCAGGGTAGGCACTCCAAGTTTCTCCTGTTTCACAATACAAACGCCAATTGATTTTACTGGAATTTGGAGTTAAGTCGTGATGGGAGAATGACCTTTTTCCTCGGCTAATCTTCATTACAATAGTTAGTATGGATGTTCTACTATAAATTTCACTTTGGGGAAACTGGTTATGACTGAAATTACGGGAACAATTACCGTTAACACACTTTCTCAGGATAATGGACATTTTGTTTGTCAGATGTCATCTGCTTTGAGCGATCGCCCTGTTCAAGAAGTCAGTTACTCTGGTCAAAGCAAGGAACACGCCATAGCGATCGCATTAGAGCATTTAGCTGGTAAATATCGTCAAATCGCTGAAGAACTTCAAAATATAGATCACCTAGAGGTTGAACATTCGGAATCGGGAGAACCAATCATCAAACATTATCATGTAGTTTTGCATTATGAAGATATTCGGGAAGCAGAATCTATATTTGAAGCTCTACAAGACACTGTGATGGGAAATACAGTGGTAGAAAATGCCAAAATCAATTTTATTCAGATCGATCCAGATTTACCAGTTGAGTCTTTTAGTAAGTATGACGAACCTTAAGGATTAGGTCGAGTTGCTCAACCTCGACACTTAAACCTACTGTTGGTTTTTATTTTGGGCGATCGCTATGTTTTTTCACAAGAAGCGATCGCCTTCAAAATCTTAGTTTAGATACTCATTAAAATGTCTGAACATTTTTCAGGAGATACTATCAGGATCAATTCCCAACTCGCGTAACTTAGCGGCTAATACTTCAGCCCGTTGTTTCTCCTGTTCAGCCCGTTGTTTCTCCTGTTCAGCCCGTTGTTTCTCCTGTTCCACTTGTTCTGAACTCCACAAGAGTAAATTTCCGGTCTTATCCCACCAGCGTAACCAATTGATAGTTTGTTGTAGCCGTTCTCCTTGCCAAATTCCGATGAATAGCTTTAATTCTGGAATCCAAAATCTACCTTCAGTGTTTGCTGACTGTAATACATAACGCCCATTTTCTAAATACCAGACTTCTAAAATTTGCTCGTAAGGATCATAAATTACATAAGTTGGTACTTGTAAAATTTGCTCGTAGAAATATAATTTACCATAGGGTGCTCTTGGACGTGTAGAATATTCGTCCCCACCATTTTCTGAAAGAAACTCCATCACGACAGCAACGGGAGAACCCTGTAAATTAGGCGTATAGCTCCGGCGGATTATTCCTGGAGCAACTGGTTCGACCTGTGGTACGTATAACCAGTCTGGTGCTTTGACAACAGTATATTCATTTACCTTTGCTACTAGGGCAAAATTCGATACAATTAGCATCTCTGGTTTGACTAGCTCTGCTGCTCCTAGTGCATCTGTCAAAGCGGCGGCGAGAATAGGTTGTTGATTATTTTCCACGGGATCGTCGGGTAGTTCAAAGTCTTCTGGTAGTGGTTCCCAAGAAATGAACAGTTCCGGTTTCAGTTCCGTTTTCTGGGGTGCAATTTGTAAAACCATGTTTATTAACCCTAAGCCAAAGTATAGCGAAGTGTGAGTTTTACTTCTATCTAAAGTTTATCTTGAATTTTAGATTTAACTACCCATCTACATGAGCCTATGACAGTGGTCTCTTAACATGGGTATTTCTTATACTCCAGAAGTTAAAAAGTTTCTTTCATATTTGACTAAAAAAATTACTTACTCCTAATCCAGACTAGTAGAGTAGTTGTCTGTAGTATATTATACTATAAATACTGCTGTAAGAATAAATATAGTGCTACAGAAAAGTTAAAAATTAGGAAGACCCCACTTCCATCCATATGTTAATTTAAGTAGGTCAAATAAACTCGAATCAGATTTACATTGATGGAGCAGTTTAACTAACAAACTTTCTCCAAATCAAACTTGACAAAATATCAGTATGTGCTCTCACAGAAATTTCCACAGGAGTTATCTAAATGCGTAACGACAAAAATATAGCCCCAAGTTTTTTCAAAAAACATTGGCTTCTTTATAGCATCAGTGCAACTATTTTAATTATTTCCATTTTTGGTCTTATAGTTGCTATTTTACCTACTTTGAAACTTAAAATTGACCAGAATATTATCTTTGTTATTTCAGCGATATACTTGCTAGCAGCTTCTAGCCTTTTTTTATGGATTTACCTACGCAATCAAGATCAAAAATTGGTAGGTGATTTACCTCAAGCAATTGAACAAATAAGTACAGCCATTAAATTGTACAAGAGGATATATCATGATACTGAAAGTATAATTACATCGGCCCATAAATTGCAGAATTTAATCGAACCAAAAATCGGAGAACTTTTAGACACTAATAAGTCAATTGAAAAAGAGTTGATGCAACTACGTCAAGATAAAGGTAATAACCAGCGTGAATTGGAGGAGTGGTATAGTGGTGCTATTGAATTCTTTAAATTACTAGAACGAGCACTTGAAAATACACAAAATGACTCTGATTATCCTAAAATTCTCCGGGAATTTGAAAAAATCGTTCAAAAACGTGGCTTATCTCGAATTGCTCCATCTCCTAACGATCCATTTGATGAGGGACTTCATTTGATTCAGAGTTCTCAATCGTCACCAGGTGTAAAACCTGAATTGATTCTAAAATGTGAACGTTGGGGTTATCAATGTGGGACAAAAATCTTAAAGAAAGCAGATGTAACTGTATCAGAATAACCTGCAAATATTATTGACTACGCATAAACCATATATGTAGAGCTTTCTACTATAACTCAAGCAAGATTTTCATGGGAATATGCGATTTCCGACTTTACTTAATATCACCATAAGAGTAGTTTTCAGGAGATTTAAACAATGAAACCAAACTATGCAATTGGAATTGATTTGGGTACATCAACCTCAGAAATTTGTGTTTACAAAAATTACGAACCTCTGCCAATTCCTGAACCAAGTACAAATATTCCTATTATCCCTTCAATTGTTGCATTGAATAAGCGGGGAGAATTGGTAGTTGGGGAAGCAGCAAGAAGTACAGTTGATAGACCAGGTTTTGGGGTTCGAGAAAGTAAACGATTAATGGGAACTGGGGAAAATTTTCGCTTACAACAACAAGATTATCGCCCAGAAGAGATTGCAGCTTTGATTCTTCGTAAGTTAAAGGAGAATGCGGAAGAAGCATTAGGACATCCGATTCAAGATGTGGTAATTTCAGTACCAGCTAATTTCCCAGATGCTGCTCGTAAAGCAACATTTAATGCTGGTGAAATAGCTGGTTTAAATGTACTCCGTTTGATTAATGAACCAACAGCAGCAGCATTAGCATTTGGAATCAAAAATATTGATGTTGAAGAACAAATTGTTGTGTTTGACTTTGGTGGTGGAACCTTAGATATTTCAGTTCTAGAAATGATCGAAGGGGTGTTAGAAGTAAAGAGCAGCTTTGGTGATCCTAACTTAGGTGGTAAGGATATTGATGAAGTAATGATTTCTCTGTTGCTTAAAAAATTTCAAGCGCAGCATCCAGGTGTTTCAGTAATCAACCGAGAGGCGGATTTGAAAGAATCTGCAGAACGAGCAAAAAAGATACTTTCTAGAGAGAACTCTTGTGATATCCGAATTCCTTATTTTACATTTAAAGATGGAAAAGCAATCGATTTGGATATTGAAATCACTCGCACAGAATTTGAAAAAGAGATAGAACCACTTTTAGAACGAGCTAGAGTCTGTATCCGAAAAGCACTAAATGCTAAAAAAATACGACCTAGTGCAATTGATAGAGTCCTATTAGTTGGGGGTACAACCTATATTCCATCAGTTCGGAATATGGTTGCAGAAATGTTCGGTAAGGAACCAAAATTAGATGTTAATCCAGATTTGGCAGTTGGTATTGGTGCTTGTATACAAGCAGCTTTAGCTAATGGGTTGATTAATGAAGAAAGTGGTATTATTTTAACTGATGTTGCCCCATTTGGTTTAGGAATTGATGTAGTCAGCATTATTGGTGGACAAGCTATGTTGACTTATGAACCATTGATTCAACCAAATACTACTATTCCTTATTCGGTCAAGAAAACATATAGCTTACTTCATTCTGAACAGCAACAAGTTGAAGTACGTCTTTATCAAGATCATCAAGGGACGGCTAAACTTTCTAGGGATGCTATTGATACTGGAATTTCTGGAGAAATCACAGACATACCACCCGTATCGAATGGTAGACCTCATCCGATTGAAGTTGATTTTTCCTACGATATTAATGGAATTGCCAAGCTTACAGCCAGTCTTCCTGATATTGGTAAGAGCATTGAAATTAGCTATGGACACTCAAACAAGCGGATGAGTGAGCAAGATAAACAACTCTCTATTAACCGGATTAATGATTTGTGGAAACAGAATGAACGAGCAAAGCAATATGAAAGCTTGATTAATAAAGCTGAACGTTTTATGGCAGGTATTCCATTGGAGGAAAGATATTCTCTTTCTCGTGCAGTAGTGGATTTAAAAGAAGCTTTAATGACTGATAATACCAGTCTGATTGATGAGGCAGGCGATCGCTTGATTGACATGATGTTTGCATCAGAAAATTAATTAGAGGTGTAATTAAAATGGCTTACGAACTCTACGAAACGCTAAATATTCCCATCCAAGCATCTACCGAAGAAATTCGGCGCTCGTATTATAAACTCATCCGCAAGCATTCGCCTGAAAAAGATCCTGAAAGGTTTAAGCTGATTCGGGAAGCATACGAAACTCTAGCTGATGCCAAAGCCAAACAAAACTATGATTCCCTACAGCAACATGGTGGAGAAATTATCCAATTACTCAGTGAAGCTGAGAATAAGATGCAGGAGGAAAATTGGTATGAAGCAATTCGTCTGCTAAAACATATCTTGGTACTTGCTCCTAGTGCTGATTCAATTCGTAACCGTTTAGGATTATGTTGTATCCATAATCAACAATGGGATGAAGCTATCAAAACCTATCAGGCTTTAACTGAATCGAATCCTGATGTGGCTTTATATTGGTCAAATTTTGGTTGTGCTTACAAAGAAAAAGCAGACTCTCTAGCGGAAGGAGATACTAGAAGATTTGGCATCTATCAACTATCTCGACATTGTTTTCAACAGTCTATTAAGTTAGAGTCTTTCAACTCGCAACCTTTTATTGCGATCGCTAGGACTTTTTTAGCTGAACACAATTACTCAGCAGCTTTGGATTGGGCTGAGAAGGCTATAGGTATAGATGGCAAAGTTGATTTTCAAGACTTTGATGCACTCTTTTTCATCTGTATTATTCATTTACACAGTAATCAACTAGAAAAAGTTACGTTCACCGCAGAACGGATTATCTCTTGTCTACCAGCAGATGAAGATATACGCAATTACGTTGCAGCAAGATTTGCCGTGATTGGTTTTGAACTAGTTGAGATTGGTTTAAAATATACAAATTCAAGTATGTTTAAATCTGCATTAACATTTATAGAGGCAGCAAAACGGTTTAGTCCTAGCAATACTGAAATTGCCAAAGCACACGAGGAAATTTCAGGAGTTGTTAGTGCTTTCTATCAATTTGATCATCTTATAAATGATGATCAAATTCCTAATGGACTTCAAAGATTAGCAGCATTTAGTCTTATCCATAGTCTGGGATCAAAAGATTCTACCTATGAACGAGAAAGGAATTTCAATAATATCATTCAAGAAATTGGCTATTTAACAGGTCATCAGCTTCTTGTATCTGTACAGCGTATAAAACTGAAATATCCAGCTGTATATCGCTTGAATCCTGAAATTTTTTCTCATTTAGAACAGGTAGCTACAGAAAGTTGTCAAAAGCAGCAGTATCGGCCTACTGATAAATCCCCTAATAATTCTACTAGCAATTCTACAGGTGATTGCTTTGTTGTCACAGCTACTTACGGTACACCATACGCACCAGAGGTAGTTAAGTATCGTTATTTTAGGAATGAATATTTAAACAACAACTTCTTTGGGAGGAAATTCATCGCTTATTACTACCATTTTGGTCCAATAGTCGCAAGTTATATTAAAAAACACCCAAATGTGAAAAAAATTATGGCGTTTATGCTGGGTAATATAGCTAACTATTTACCTAATCACAAGTAGTTAGATCCAAGTCTAACTTGATGCACTCGTATAGAATCGCAATGCAAAACGCAAAAATAAAGTGGAAGCAACAAACAAAAATACAGCTATTATGAATGGGCTAGTAAAAATGTGATTGTCAATAGACTCGATAAAGCTATTGGTATAGTTTTTAGATAATGTTTTGAGCTAATACTAAGCAGCAGTAATAAGTAAACATCAACATATACACGAGAATAATCTAAAAAATATCCTAGTATTGTCTTTGTACTAAAGGCTAACATCAAGCCGTAAGCAATAACACTGGAAACGATCGCTCGATTGTCTTTTAAACGCTGGCGAGTCATTAGAGGGTGTTTGAAAAGTTTTGAGGAGTCAAGATTTATGCCAATCGCCTAACCATAATACGGATCATAGCCAAGTAGATAAACGTCTCCGATGTTTCAGGTAATAACTCATAATCTCGAACTAATCGGCGACAACCCATGAGCCAACCAAAAGTACGTTCCACAACCCATCGCTTCTTGAGCACTACAAAGCCCTTGGTTTGTTGTGGTCGTAAGACTACCTGGAGAATCCAACGGCAAACGTCCATCACCCACATCATAAAGGATGGCCCATCAAACCCACCGTCAGCCCAAATAGTCGTCAAGCGAGCAACCTGGGAACCCATACTTTTGACACGCTGGAGTACTTGTTTACCACCTACTCGTTCTGGCACATTGGCAGCGGTAACTAACACCCGTAGCACCAATCCCAGGGTATCAACAGTCATAAACCGCTTGCGCCCTTTGATTTTTTTGCCCGCATCATAGCCCACAGACTCGGATACCATCGCTGCACTTTTCACACTTTGGCTATCGATTATTGCTTCCGATGGGCTGACAGCTCGTTCTGCACGGAGTCGGAGACACTCCGCCTCCGATCTACTCTGACCCAATCTCTGAGTTTGTCGTGGATGCTAACCCATGTGCCATCTTTACCGGAGGCGGAGCGTCTCCGGCTCCGCGCCAATTGCGGAAATATGTATATACCGTTTGCCATGCTGGTAAGTCTCCTGGTAAGTCTCGCCAGGTACATCCTTGAGCCAATATGTAAAAGATGGCATTAAGTACACACCACATATTTACTTCTCGTTTTCGACCACCAGTTTTAGCTGCTGGAATTAAAGGTTCGATTAGTTCCCACTGTTCTTTAGTTAGGTTACTGGAATATACTTTACTCATTGCTCTCTACGGTGCTGTTTCTACTTATATACAGCTTATACCCAGAGAGCTTTTTTACCCCGCTTCTAACTTTTCAAACACCCTCTTAAAGGTTCACGGAACTGTGCTGGTACACCACCATGTTCATTTTTGATGTCATCTAAAGCGGTTTGTTGGAAATATACTTTCATCTAGTCTGCAAATACCTCAGCTTCTTCTTCTGGAGTCGCCCATTCTCCTCGGTGGACAGAGGCGATCGCCTGATCTAATCTTTGTAAACTCCCATGTTGCTGTTCATAACTTGATAAAACCGTTTGACTAACCTTAATACAGAATTCATTCCAAACAGAAATCATTGCTTCATAGTGTTCTGGATTCACTAGATAGGCTATGGTTTCTCCATTGCGAGTAATTAGTACATCAGCATCTTTTACCAATTCACCAATTTTGGCAGTATTTTTTAACTCTGTCACCTGAGCATGACGCATCGGGAAGATGGGGTCTTTAGCTACGCTATTATTCATAATGAGAAAACGAACAGGTGATAATTATGGGATTATTATAACCTGGCTTATCAAATACTGGAGCGATCGCTAGTCACAAATTTAGCATTCATTTAAGAAAAAAATAAAATCTCTTGGTGGTAATACTAGTATAGTAATAAACAGTTGAGTTGCAATGAATCAAGTACATGAACTACAGAGCGATCGCTTTTGCTGCAATTTTAGGGTTTTCTACACCAATTATGATCACTACTGCTATTAATAGTCCTGTAATAGCAGCTCCTAAATATAGTTATCCTACCGGTTCATTCTCTAATGACACATGGAATATTTCTTTAACCTACAACAACAATACATATCGTTACAAAGGGCTATATATTCCCAAGCAAACTCATATTGAGTTAGTTGGTGCTAAAGCATCAGGTAATCATGAGCGTCAAGTCTACACTTGGGTGAACAATGGGCTTAAATATCAAGTGGCTTGGCGTCCCAGCGATCCAGATACAATTCGTGTATTAGTAGTAACCTCTAGTGGGAAGACTAATTTAAGTACGTTACTCACCAGAGATACACATTAAATACTAGGAACGCAACCAAGGTATTCCCAGAGCAGGTTTATAATCAATCTCTATCTGAGGAGAGAGGAGAAATAAGAGATGCTGTCATTACTATTAAGAGAATATTTCAGCAGAGTTTTCTCTCCATCTTCGCTCCTCAAATAGAGGAGGATTTGCTGGATATATATTCTCTCTCGTTGTAGCCGTAGCGCTATGGCGGGAGAGAATTTGGCAAATTTTCCCATTTCAATAGAGCGATCGCTATATATTTATAAATAGGAATACTCCAAAAAGAGATTATGACAACAAGCAATATTAAGCAGCAAATCTTAGAGCATATTCAAGCATTAACTGGAGAACAAGTGAAGACCCTTTTATTCACTTGGTTAACTGGTACATCTGAGAGATTAGAAGATTTTAATCGGTTACTAACAAATCAATTCACTGAGACAATAAATGCTTATGAGTCTAAGTCGAAGGAAGAATCATTTGAGTACGGTGAGATAGATACAGCATTAAATTTTCAGCCTCTTACTGAATCTCAAATGGTTCAGATGAGCCAAGCTGCTCTTGAAGCTTACCGCCAAACTGGTTCAGGAACAATACACGATCATGTGCGCGAATGGTCAGATAGTTTAGGGACAGATAAAGAATTCACATGTCCCAAATAATTTGGACAGAAATTGCGGTTGATGACTTAAACCGTCATTACGATTTTATCAAAGTTAATGACACTGATACAGCAGCACGCGCACTGAGAGCAATTGTATCTGCGGGTGAAAGTTTAAAACAGAATTCCCGTCGGGGTACAATTGTAGATGAAATAGCAGGAATACGTAAACTGTTAGTCTCTTTTGGTAAATACGGTTTTATAATTCACTACACCATTCTTGAAGATGATATTTTAATTTTGCGCGTTTATCATGGGCGAGAAAATAGACCTCATTAAAGTTAAAAACATTTCCTGTCCTTAGAGAATATTGCGCAGTACTTGAGCTAACTGAACTATATTACAAGCGCCAAAGAATTGCTCTAATGAAATTCGCACATGTAAATCCTCTTCAATTTTGCTCTTCAGCAGA
>Ga0209208_10011153_pt1 | contig 11544 bp, 11 predicted proteins | sample S1TSphfallax_3_FD_187694 | JGI IMG/M metagenome (GOLD analysis project Ga0209208, IMG submission 187694) | Host-associated microbial communities from peat moss isolated from Minnesota, USA - S1T2_Fd - Sphagnum fallax MG (SPAdes) (version 2) | ecosystem: Host-associated > Plants > Peat moss >...
CCCCCCCCGCCCCTCGTCCGCCCAATTGTTGTCAATAACATTAATATTTTATTTTTTTTGTGAAAAATTGGGGTGTCTTGAAAGTAAATAATTATTAATAAAAACACATTGTCATCTATGATAGTAGGTTGTTTGAAAAAAGCCAATTAAGGTGCCTAAAACTGAATTTTAATTTATTTTATAAGCCCATTATCATTAATGACATTGCATAATTTTAAAATATTCAAAATATTCAAAATATATTATTGTCAACAACATTGATTAAATTTTTAAAAAGTCATGACACCCTTGATGAAAAATGAAAGAAAAACCCCCCATTGTTGACAACAACAATTATAAATAAGTTTGAAAAAAGCTGTGGCACCTTTAAAAAAGGGGAGAGAATAACCCATTGTCGTCAATGACATTGGGTTAGTTTGTTCGAAAAATAAATAAATGAATAATTTTCTTAAAAAAAACAACAATGACCATGGGGTGGATGTTAACATAGTGATGGTAATATAATTTTTTAAATATTTAAATAATGACATTTTAAACTATAGCCATAAAATACATCTATAATGGAATGTACATTATATTATTCACATTTTCACCCCATAGTGATAATTTATTAAATCTTGTAGTAAGATAGTGCAAGTCTCGCTCCTTTATGATAACAACTCTAAACAAATTTTCGTGTTGTGAATTTGGTTAGTGACAATTATTGCTCTAGATCAAAAGGTGTAAATTGGTTTTTCATTGTTTGAAATGAGTTTTCATTATATTTTTGGGTGGAGACACTTGACATTGAACATTAGACATCAACATATTTTCTTGTTATGTAATATGAATTTGGTTGGTGGAAATTATTGGTCTAGATGTGAAGCTGTAAATGGTCTTTTGTTATTTGAAATGGGTTTTTTTAGTGTTTATGGGCGGGGATACTTATTAGCATTGAGCATTAGGCACCAATTTATTTTAATATAGAAATATTGTTTACTACCATGGTCATGGGGTGGGGTGAAAATGTTTTTAGTATGTGTTTTAAACTCTCATAATTATGGCTAATGTTTGGCAAAAAACATCATTAAATTGTATTTTTTTGTTGAAGAAAAAAATGATATTTGTCAAAATTGTTGAGAATCAAACTCCCAACTTGCAAAAAATTGTTGTCACAACAATTGGGTTACTATTACAAATATAAAAACTCAAGGTTTATTTTTCATATTTATTCTTCAATTGTTGAAATTCTTCAATTTTTTAATCTGAAACTGCAGAACTTTGTTTGTTTTATTTTTAAATAAATAAAATATTCAGCAAAGAAGTGCCAATTATCAACCCACCATGGTTAGCTAGTTACCGAACAGAAGGAACTCAATCCGAAAAAGAGTTTAGGGTTTTAGGGTTTAGGACTCACGAGTCAGAGGACCCTTGTAGAGAGAGTGACAGAAGAGAGAGGTGCATTGGACGAGCAAACGGAAATCCGAAGCAAACTAGAAGAGAGCAGATGAGAATGGGTGTCTGAGTTGGTCAGAGAATCACCACCTGGATTCAAAATGCAAGCCACCCATGTGTCTAAAGTCGGTTTTTTTCCTCTTTCCTCCTGTTGTAGGAACAACCCATCTCCAATTGCAGCATCAGAACTGGAATGCAGACGTCCCAAGATTTGCAGCCGGGAACAAGCGGTGCTGGTAGTGGTGGTGGCGGGAGACAACAAAAGACAACCAAATTATATAGACATTGGTGTAGGATCTCGTGCGGCATGTGATGAAGTCAAGATTGTGCGCATCAGCAGCCAACAACCTCTGGAAGGTCCCACGAATAGCAAATCGTCGTCCAGAAGAAATCCCCCGCCTCTAAAAAGACGAACTTCTTTGGCAAGAGTTTCTTTGGTCTTTTCCTACTTGCTTGCACTTTCTCAAAATCTTAGACACCAAGGGTTGAGGGTTGGCAGGTTTTTAGGGTTTAGGTTTTAGGTTTTAGGTTTCGGGTCTCTATGCAGATTGACAGCAATAGCAGCTTAGTTTGAGAAGCAAGGCATGGCCAAAGAGGGAATTTCAATCACTTTTTCTCCCAACATCTTTCTTGGTGCCTTGCTTTTAGGGTTCAATCTACATAAATCCTCATACTTGAAGGACGGGTGGGTGTGTGTCTCCAGAAGTTGCTTGCTTGCTTGCTCATCATACCAGATGCTCTGGTTTTGCATGCAGTCTACAGTGGATTTGAAACCAGAGCAGCAAAACCTAGTAATTGAGGCCACGAAACGGGGCCGGGGAGGAAAGACAGTGACAGTCATCAAGGGACTTCAGCTCAAGCAAGATTCACTGGATGCCTTATGTAAAGCCCTGAAGATGAAGATTGGCTCTGGTGGCACAGTTAAAGATGGTGAGATTGAACTCCAGGTATAAGCTATCTCTTTGTCACTTTCAAAAGCCTTTGTCGAGCCTGTGTCCTATCTCTGCAAGGGGCCAAGAAAAACATGTCACCCTACCTTCTGTAGCCATGGTTTACTTTGGAGTTGTTGACTAGGTATCCACCATTGGGAGCTGATGAAGTCAGTGGCTAGAGAGTCAAGGCAGCACATGAATGAAGTTAGCAGAGTACAGTCATGGCAGCTTGTCCACTGCTATTCATATGATGAAGGTGATGATAGTCTGAGACTTTGTGAGCAACTCACAGAAGCTTAATGACTGCATTCCTTGTTGTGTTACCCTTCAAAGTGTTGTCGATGGCGATTTCTCTGCAATCTCAGAGGTAGGTGGTATCTGCAGAGTTTCTATTGCTGAGGAATCCAAAATTTGAGTCTGAGGTTATGATCAGGATCAAAGATACCCTTCCAAAAAGTGGTGGTCTTAGGTTCAGATCAGGGTTGAAGTAACCTTTTTCTCAAAATGGTGGTTTGAGGTTAAGGATCCGGATCAAAGAAACCTTTGCTCGAAGTGGTGGTGTGATGTTAAAGATGAGGCATCAAACAAACCTTTTCCTCAACACAAACAACTGGTTTTAACAAGATATGAGGAAGTTGCTTTTTATAATAACAATTTGAGCTGTGTCCACATGCAGGGGAATCATTCAGTGATGTTGGTGGATGAGCTTGTTAAATTAGGTTACAAGGCAAAGAAATCAGGCCAATGATGGACTTGTGGTTATAGCTAATATATATATGGAATGTTTTATAGCAATAAAGGTTTTCAAATTCTGTTAATGTTTGAGAACAAGTTTCTCGAATGAGGTTACAAGAAAAGAGAGCACTTCTGTAATGCTAAATATTGTAATTCAGGAAAGAAAAACGAATCCAATCATATGCACCGGGTGACAATAGCTCATCATCATGATCTCTATTCTCTTCCAGTTGTAGTCTTGTTCAAACCCAAATGTGACTTGGTTCCCACCAATTGCTTACTTATTTGCAACTTGCACCAGATAATGCTTTTTATGTGAATTTGTGCCAACTTTTGCCAGATGCTTTTATGCATTTTACCCAATATTTGAGCATACACACCAGCATTCTTAATTGGCAGGTGCAAGAGCCAATAGGTAATCATCTTCCACATACAAGGTAGCAATATTACTTGGGTAGTCATACGAGAGTCAATATCATCTTCCATGAACCAAGAAATGAAGTCTGGAAAAGTCTCTTGGGCAGAAGACTCAAGTGAAACAAAAAAAATTCATTAAAATTCCCTCTCCATAATATGCTGCAGGAGATGGAAGGTATATATATACAGTTATTCCAACTTTTGCAAGAATTTTTTTTCAGAATTTCACAGCTTTCATGCTAGAAATTTGTTATACTACAAGATGCAACCACATCGGCTAGAGAGCTTTGGGGATGACCCTTCATCCCTTTCCATGAAATAAATGTCTTGAATTTTGGACTTTGCTAAATCCTGATTGTGCACAACAAAAATGCTGAATCAAAAAAGAACAAAAACATCATCATCATAATTGGAGTAGTTTGCAGATTTGTATTTGCAGTTTCAAGCTGTGAACAAATTGAGTCCCATATTCTTTAAAAGGGTAGGTACTGAACTCCAAAGGAAGAAGGCTTGAAGGTGGGCTGATCATAAAGTGAGTGTGTTACAGAGGAAAAAGGAAAAATATGCAAATCTTCTTCAGTGAAGTACCATTTGTCTGCAGCATTCATTGCATGTAGAGGTTACCCAAAACTTCAACTTCTTTGACCCTGCTTCAGTTGAAAGTGCAATGCAAACTGACCAGTTATTGCATCTCATGTCCAGGCACATGCACCTGAGCCTCTTGGCTTTGTTCTGAATGGATCGATTTCTTGAAAGTAGATTTCCACATTGGCTTTTGATCTCCTGTGTGGAAAACTATATAAAAAAGGGGACACTCAGGATTTGTTGTCTCTCTATCTGCAGCTATGTTTTACACAGTGTCTTCCACCTCCTCTTCTGCCTCCTTCGCATAATTTGCCTCATAAAAGATATTTACATAGTGCTCGAAAACGAACATAAATTATAGGACCACATTACAACCAACCTTCATATTGTCAGCTCCTGCAACCAAAACCAGATTCAATCAAATTTGTACTTTTAGCATTAGAGTAAGCTATGCAAAGTTCAAGTTGATCGAATTGAGAAAACAATTTGGGTACTTACTTAAGAATCCATACTTTTCAGCTTGTAAATAACTTCTAACCAACAAGAGCAAATTCAAAATTCAATGGAGAGAGGAAGGGGGAACAAGAAAGGGGTTTTTGTTTTACTTGAGTTTTTGCTCGAGTCTCATTGTAATGCCTCGATAGTAATGTCGGTGTGGACCTAATTTATCCCTCATCTTGCGTGGTGTGCCAGTCAGTTTACTTGCGAGTGTGGTGTCTTTCAGCTCTATGGAACAGCATTCTTGTAGCAACTTCAAGCTCGTGTAGCTCCCAATCTCAAACTTCTGAGCTCCCAAACCATAACCCCCAGAAGAAGATTTTGTTGCTGATGATGTTGATGCGATTTGTGACTTATTCTTCTTCTTGTCTCCTTTTGATATGCTGTTGTGGTTTGATGTTGTTGTGCGAGATGATTTTGTGTGTGTTGTTGTCACCATTGTCTCAGATCCAGAGCTTGGTCGTCTCAGCTTGCCATAAACAGTCCCCAACAATTTCCCCAAATCTCCAGAGAGCTTGTTAGTATCAGCCATGCTGCTACACAGCATTGCAACCTTGCCCTGTCAACAACAACAACAACCAACACATCCACCACCAGCTCAAAAGCCAAACCCAAGATCTTGGAGCAGCAAGTGCTTGGTTGGCCAAAGAAAAATCTCAAGCATTGAAGAATGTGACAGAAGATCACAAAACCCATATGAAGCAGCTTTTATAAGAATCAAACTGTCCGGAAGCAAATTGCAAGAACAGGATTCAAGCATGTAGCCCAATTCTCCTCCTCATGTGCAACAGCAGCAGCAACAGATAGTGAAGAGCAGCCAACATTTGTTTTGCAGAGTCTAAGGATTGAAGAGATTAGCATGACATAAGCTTGAACAAACAACTTTCGAGCATGAGAGAAAGTGGCAGGGAGCTTGCAAAGCACCTCATCATCATCATCATCATCATCATCATCAGGATCTTGGGCATCTAGTGCTGCAAGGATTTGGCTGCCATCGCTGCCTAGGATGAAAGGTTTGTCGCGCATGTGAAAAGCTGCTGCTGCAACATGGTGGTGGTGGTTGTGCAAGTTTGGCGAGAGTCGTATGGAGGAAGTCTCGCTGCTAAGGAGCAGCTTGGAAGAAGCTCTAGTGTCGAAAGAAGCTCCAGCTCCTCCTCCGCCGCTGAAGAAACTTGGGGAAGAAGAATCCAAAGACTTCAAACCCTCCTCAAGCTCCTCCCAATCGTCACCACCATGATTTCTGGAGTCCAAGTATTTGCTAGTGGCAAGATTAGCGCTACTATCTAGCACAATCTCAGGAGGAGACGACAAAGAGTCGCGGGTGGAGCCGCTGGTGTGCAGCTGCTGTTGTGAAGAAGAAGAAGAAGCTACAGTACTAGCAGCTTTCATCATGAGCTTCCCTGCATGATGAGCTTCTTGCTTCTTCTTCTTCTGCTGCTGCACCTGCTTGAAGTCTGCTGCTGCATGCTTAGTCATGGCTGTACTCACAGCTGCTGCTTTCCTCGGAGATGGAGTACTACTGGCTCCAGGCGCTGCTGCTGGCGATCTTAGCAGCTTGGTTGTGCAGCCTGCACCATCATCCCGTCGCAGTTGTTGTTGCCATGATGATGATCCCGATCCTCTCGCCGAATTCAAAGCTTTGTTAGTAGCGGGAGGAGGAGAACTTGAGCAGCTGCAGTTGCTTTCTAGGTCCTGATCCACGAAGGTAACTTTCAAACCCACACCGCGTCCCTCTTTCTTCGGGACGTTGATCTCCATCTCCGGCTTTTCCGTGATAGCTACTGGAAGCGGATGTGCTACAAGGACAACATTGTGAATCTCCTTGTGCAGCGCAGATGACCTCGCCTGAGCTTTCTTTGCAAGACCACCTTTGCCTCGGTGGTCCAGCTGCTCTCCTCTTCCTCCTCCTCCACCACCAGCAGAAGTTCGAACCTCTCCGTTTTGATCTAGTGCTGGAGTTGACCGCATGAGCTTGGGTGAAGCTGCAGCAGCAATGCTCGACTCTGTGGAAGCTCCAGCTCCATTCTGCAATGTGAAGCTCTCATCAGCTGATCTCTTCTGCACCAGCATCACCAGGTCTTGCTGCTGCAGGAGCTCATCATCCGTCATTGCTGATACAGACGGCATTACAGTGAAACCAATTCCCCGAACGTCGCGCTTGTGCTGCTGCGGCTGCTGTATGAGCTGCAGCTCTCCCGACAACGACGACGACACTGCAGGCAGCTCTGGAGATTCAGCAGCAGCAGCAACCACAGACGTTGTTACTGCAGCTCCGACTTCACCATAGCCTTGTGCTTTTTGCACAACTTGTTCTAGCTCAATCTCCCCGGCAGTCGACAGCTGCTGCTTGGGGAAAACAACAGCACCAGGCGCAGCAGGGTGAAGTAGTGTCGTGGTCTTCTTGTGCATGAGAGCTGAAGCTGCTGGACCTCCTCCTACACTCTCCTCAACAGGATGAGCTGCTGGGATGAGGAGCTTGTGAATACGACTCTCGTCTTCCTGCGCCATCATCGCTGCAGCAGTCGTGATGGGGGAAAACCCAAAAACACAAAAAGAAAGCCAAAAAAAAAAGCAGAGAAACTGCAATTTTTTCTCTACTCTCTCCACGACATTGAACAGCCACAACAACAACAACGAAAACGGAATAGAACTTGCGAGGTTTTGTTTGAGCACTGCAAAATCCAAGTTCGATTTGTGACCACCACCATCGCCACTTTCTTCAATGCAAGGAAACACTTGACACAAGAAGAAGAACAAAATCAGCTTCTTGTTGTCACCACCACCACCCAGTTGTTTTTTTTTTGGGTGGCGAATTTTCGCCATTTTGAGAAAAATATTCTATAAAAACAATCGCCCAAAATTTTCAAATCGCCCAAAATCGTCACAATTGCTTATTGTAATGTGAAAGGGTGCTTCACATTTTATACTTTTCATATTTTAATATCGCCACATATGAATGAATGCTTTATGGACCATTTGCCACTTGAGCATCATCCCCAAATTTGGGGGGTAAAAAAACACACTGCCCCCACCACCACCGCCAGCATCGCCAAATTTGTTCAAATTTGCAACAACACAACCTAATTTGTTCAATCAGGTTTTTTTTTTTTTTGGGTGGAATTTTCACATTTTTTCAACCTGAAAAACATTGATTTTGACACATAATCGCCAGATTGTACCTATTTCCCCAGATTATAGTAGCCAAAATATATATACATTTAAAAAAATTCCTATGAAATAATAATATATAGCCAAATTTGGCTCAATCTTCTTATGAATGATTGCCAGTTTGAGTACACCACAAAAATAGTGACCAACTCTCCTGGGAAGACAAATTTCATGCAGCTAATGGGAAGGTCCAAGCATGCACTCAAGGTGCCTTGCTTGTTGTTTTCCTTTTAAGTTTTGATGGGGAGGGGGGGGAAGGCGGATTTTTTTCATTTTACCATGGTTCCTGATGTGTTCTCACTATGTTCCCCAAGTTCCCAATGTGTTCCCCAACATGTTCTCCATACCCCGTCCCTTTTGTCACATATGCTTCTTAGGCAAATGGTGTCCTCCTTTCACCTATATAGGTGGGCCAAATGGGAGAAGCTCACTACTTAAAAATAGAGCCTTCTATTTTGAGGAGTCTCCATAGATTTACATGATGAATGATTATGATGAGCATTTTGGTCCCATCTAAGTTATAATTTGTAGTGTTTTGTTTTGTGATGTTTGTGCGGCTGAAGACCCTCTCTTCCCTTTTCTCTTCTTCTTCTTCTTCTTTTTCTTGTGCACATAACTTAGATTGCTCCATTTTTGGGGCACCTCAAAACTAAGAATAGTCTTGACCAAAACTCTTGCTATTTGGAGAAGGAGGGGAGGGTGGAGAGTGAGTGGGAAGGGGAGACATTATTTTGCCTTTTCTTTCTCCAATGAAGGATTGACTCCTGTGAATTGTAAGGCTGCCAAACTTTATGGATTTTTAGAACATGACAACAAGAAGGGACAATTGAAAGGACACAAGCCAGAGTCTTTTTTTCCTCCTTTTTTTTCTAGTTTTTTGGTATATAAACAATTTGGCGACTTTTGCCCAATATATATATCAAATTTACACCAGAAAAACTCATCTAGCCAAAAAAATTCCCATTTTCTTTTTTTTTTGGAAAAAAGGAAAAAGAATTTGTAGGGTGAAAAAATTTGGTGAACACCAAATCCTCTCTAAATTCTCTAAGTGTAGGTTGTTGCTTTTTACAACCTAGTTTTGTTATTGTCATCCCTTCACCATTCTCGCCATCCCTCATCATCATCTCGTTACCATCCCCTTTGTTTCTTCATCACTATATACCTTGTCATCTCCTTATCATCCCTATTGTTCTTCGTCACTATTGCCATTGTCTCATCATCATCATCATCATCATCCCATCACCATCCCCATCATTTCCAATGATTGTTCCCATCAACCCATCACCAATCTCACCATCTTGATGTTTTCCGGTCATCATTTGAGCCAAGATGATACTTCCACTAACCATAACGTCCCATTCTCATTCAAAAATTTTACGAAGATATTCAAATTCAATGCATCTCACCGAGAGGCACTAAGAACCCTAGTAGGTATATAGTACATACACAACTTGCCAACAAAAACCATTGTCCTAACTAACGCTTCAACAATTTTCACACATTTGAAGATGACTTATTAATGGTAGACTTTACCCAAAATCAAAGCTACATCTAATAGCTTTTGGGGTGGGCATTGGCCTTGAATTTTGTAGTACAATCTTTCAAGGTGAAAATAAGATGAGACAAGGGTATTGCATAGATTTTGAGTTCCAATGTAAGATTTGATAAGGTGAAGCTATGGTTGATGAAGTACATTATAGAAACAATTGGTGTAATGCAAAGATAAAGCTCCAATTGTGAATGAAATGGGCATTGTGTTGCAAAACGGTCAAGATTACCAATGTGGAAATTCTTACAATATGATAAAAATTTCATATCTCATGGCTTGCGCCAAAACTCTAGGCTATGTCTCCACAATGTGAGAAATTCATTAAAGTTATTCACAAAGTCAGGAAACCCACAGCAAGACCCTAAGTTTCTTGAAACTAAAGATGACCTACTATTTAAGGGGTTACCTAAGTTTTATCCATAGATTATCTAAGGAAACACTTAAGAATCTACCTAAGTTAGGGGATACCTATTAATTAGGGGGCTACTTAAGACTTACCTAAAGAATTCAAGGAGACACTTAAAATCTTGCCTAGGCTATGGGATAGCTTACCCAAAGATTATTTAAAAGGTTACATAAAGCCTACCTAGGGACTCAAGTAAAGTTTACCTTAGAAGACTAGGTATGAGATTACCTAGGTAAGGGGCTACCCAAAGAGACACCTAATGATCTATCTAAATAATAGGATACCTAAAGATTATATGTAAGAGGATACATAAAATTCCTATGTAATCCTTATATATTTCCCTAGATAATTCCTAAATAATTCCTATGTAATCTCATACACCTAGATCCTTAGGTATCCACTAACTGAGGAAGTCCTTAGTTAGTCTCTTGATAACTCTGTATTCAACCTTTAAATAGTCCCAAAAGTAGCTCAAAATGGGAGGATGAGTGGTACAATCAAGATCAAAGCGAGACTCAAACTAAGGATTAGTTTATGAATAACTTTATTGCATCACAAATGTTGCACACTATTTGTTAAGAGTACATAGTGAACTTAAATGATGTGCTTTCACATCATGTACAATCAAGGCTACGATCCTTCAAATTCCTTCTATTGGAAAGACATTGGATTTATGATCCATATGATAGTCAAGATCTACTAGTAGACATGATTTGGGATTGGGGTTTGGTTCAATATACTAAAAGAAATACAAGTGGTATTTTTGATAGGTCACAAGTGTTTTTGCACTAAGGATTGGGTTGCATTACTTGGTGACATAACAAAAGTGAAAGTCATCTCAGTCTTTGGGCCTTATTTTGATCCTCAAGTTCCTTGTTTCATCCTCATCATCGAGAGTGAAACTCAAAATTGGGTGAAAATGGGTTGCCATTTAATGAAACTGGGTCACACCACTTCACAAAATTTGAAAGATTTTATTCTTAAATATTTGATTTGGTGAAGAATAATGTAAGTTGTTCGTGCTTTTCCCCTATTATTTGCTGGCTATTTTGTTTAATGAAGTTTGCCAGGGTTTTCATCATATAAGTAGTAGCATTTTGAAGACACAAAAGTAAGGCAAAAAATCTAATCTAAATTTGGGGTGAATGTCTTGTGGGATTCATTCTTTCCTTGGATTCTAGTATCTAGTGAGGAGGGTTTTTTGGGTGTTCAAATTCTTCCTACAATTTCTAATTTCATCCAACAAAGTGTCTCTCTAAAAACCACATGAGGTCCATTAGCTTGATTCATCACACAGACTCAAAACTCTTTCAAAATTCCATTAGATTGATTCATCATCATCATCATCAGCTTCTTCTTCTTCTTCTTCTTCTTCTGCTTGTGATTTAGTTTTTTTCCCCCACATACAAGTCCTGCTCAAAACTTGCATTTGATCAAGGAATGTGGACTTTTTTGCCTAAATAAAAACAAGACCCAATCTTCATCATCATCTTCTTCTTCTTCTTCTTCTTCTTTCTTTCTTTCTTTGTTTGAAAGCAAGCAAGCTTTCTTAACAAGGAAATCTTCTTCCCGAATGTGAGCATAGTAAAGATTGGAGCTAATCAGACCGTATACTCTTTTGACTCTAATACTTTGTCATGACATGATTGATACACGGACTAATTATAGCATATATTATTGTGATTTGCTCTTTCTTTTTTTTTTGCATTTTTTTCAACCTGTAAAATATGATTTTGGCCCACACAAAGGATTATTGTGGAATAATTGTGTCCCTAATTCAACAAATTCCCCCTCTCCCCTGCCCAAAAAAAAATTAAATC
>Ga0209208_10011154_pt1 | contig 11542 bp, 5 predicted proteins | sample S1TSphfallax_3_FD_187694 | JGI IMG/M metagenome (GOLD analysis project Ga0209208, IMG submission 187694) | Host-associated microbial communities from peat moss isolated from Minnesota, USA - S1T2_Fd - Sphagnum fallax MG (SPAdes) (version 2) | ecosystem: Host-associated > Plants > Peat moss >...
CACTAAAAGTTAGGAATCAACCTCTTCTCGATGTCTGCAGAAGGAGTGCGATATGGCATTGAAAAGCTATTGAGGGGAGCTACAACTTTGGTTTAGACTTCACTCCAATCGGAGGTTGGAGCTAGGAGATATGAGTTCCCAAAGTCCCGGGAGTCCAACTCGGGACAGTTTCGGGACTCCTCCTTGGGAGTCCCGGGAAAAAGTGCCATTTGGATGTGGCTCCTGTAGAGCAACGCAAAGAATACTATATGGGGGAAGGTGGTGGCTTCCCCCAAGTTTGGGCCGTGGTGAGTCAAGTGAGTCCAAGGTCACCCGTGGCTTGTCCTAACACCAAAAGGGTGCAGAATGAGTTCTAACCAACTTGTGTTGGTTTTGGATGTAGGACCGTGTAATAACATAATTGTCCCTCTTCCTAGTTTAATCTCGGGACTTCTAGCACGCCCCTCTTACCCCCTTTAGTGCTAGAAGTCGGGAGTGGCCTTCAAGTTCCAACTTTCCGCAATTCAACATACTTAGACCCTCAAGTGGGTCTAATAAGGAACTTGGGAGTGCGTTAAGAAATAAAACCAAGATGCATGGATTAGTTGTGAAAAATTCCAATTGGACATATAACATAATTGATTAAAAGGAAATAAATTTCAAAAGTTGCAAGGTTAGGTTTTGTGAGTATGTAGCATAAATTGAACACTTGAAGCCATGGTTATAAATATATTTAAATTTCAAAATGGACATCGAAAAGGTTAATTAAAAAATGTATGATAATTAAATTTTTAACAAAAGAATCGAGGTTTTACACAAACCATAAAAGTGAAGTCAAAGACTATAAACTATAGCAAAAGTTCATTAGGTTGACACCACAAATATCTAAAATAGAACATTATCTCTTAAGTTAAATTCCATACATGTGAAATAAAATGTTTTAAAATGCATATTGGTGCCAACCCAAGGCATGGGGCACTAGGGTTAATAAATAAATAAATAAATAAATAAAAACATTGTGAGTATGAACTAAACACATTAAAGGTAAGCGCAAAAAATATACATTGAATGAGGATTTTTAAATGGTGATGTATGCACTTAGTACATAAGTTATAGCAAAATAAATTAAAAAAGAAATCCAAGTTATGAAATAGAGGAAATCAAAATCCAAAAGAAATCCAAATGCAAAAGAAATCATATTATGAAATAGAGGAAAACTACAAGCCACGCCTATCTATCTTTCAACTCCTTCAAAATCTATGAAACGCATCTCAAAATTGTCGTAAGTCTAAGGAAAAATAGAGCAAGAAGGAAAAAACACTACTACAAAACGTGGGTGCAATTCACTAGTCCCTATTTACTAGACCAATGAATTCATTACTTATTCATTGGTCCCCATTCATTACAACCAGTGAATTCACTCAAAATCAAATGAAATCACTTAGCGTACAAGGACACCTTTTGTTGTAGTGAAGGTAAGTTGCTAGAATTTTAACATAGTTTTTAGCATATGAACATAGTTGGGGGACTTGGAAAGAAATCATCAAGGGCAAAAAAAGATGTGTCTCAAGGAGTTAAAGACACCTTTGCATCATACGGGAAGGGATGTCATTAATCTATCTAAATTCAAAAGAGGAAAGTGGAAAGTAGATTTGGTAGAAAGGTTAGACTTATTCACAATCCAAATCAATCTTGGAACACTTATGGATTGGGGATTCAAGATCTAGATAACGCCTTGGTAATTTTTTGCCTTGGGATCCTTCATCTTGGAAAAAAAGGATAAAGAACCTTTTCGAAGACTTCTTGATTTCCATCAAGTGCCAAAATGTGATCTAAATTGCGACATGCCAACACACTATTACATGAGAGGAAGAGAACGCTAGATGAAATTATGGATGAAAATCCATTGGAACAATATAATGTTTATAATAGTACATACTAGTTGATGTTGCAAAATCAATAACAAATGATTCTAGCTTTGAACAAGCTCCAATCAAAGCTTCAAGTGTTAAAGGATGCATTTCTTTGCCCACACGAAAATGGTTTCCCAAAATTTGAAACTGTATTGTGCTGCTATTAGTCCAATTGTATAAAACATCTTCCTTCACAACCCTAATCACCTACTCGAGTATGCTAGAAATAGGTGCTTGAAACTCAAAAATATGGGGGGTCCTCACCAAAAGTGTCGCCCAATTGAGTAGAGTTTGCAAAAAGAGAAAAGGGCATTGAATATTAGAATAGAAACCAATAATAATAAAATTATTTCACAAATTATGTATAATAATATTTTTTCATTTTTTGAATTATTCCACTTTTGGGTTAATTTTGTTTCGTTTGTATATGTAAAACCCTAACAACATTGAGTGAACACACATGCCAACTTGTAATCTTGCTAAGATTGTGCATAACATTTAGTTGGAGCAATTGAGAAACACCTCCTTGTACACAATTACATGTAACAATTATGTTTATCATTTTGAATGGTCCACATTACACCAACTTTATTTATAAGGCAATCCATTTGGCCATGGTCCTAATATAAATGAATTCATATTAAAGAAGGCCCATGTGTTGACATGCACATCCATCGGCCACCATCTAGTTCATGAGCCATGTATCTTATAGTTTCTCAAGCCAGGGTAGAGGTTAAAGAGATTGTATGTCGGGATTACATGTGACATATTGATTGGTGCCCTCCTAGTTCTAGACTATAATGTTTTACATTGTAAATAAATATAGATGTAAAGCGCATAATAAAGATCAATACACAAAATGACAATTGGGATTCTAGTTCCATGTTATTATTATTTTTGGGTTCAATTTTGAATTGGGGTCCTGGAGCACCACAAACATCAAGGTTCTATCCTAATGCCTTAAGCCATTGTGTGGGTGGGTAGGTGTGAAAGTTCATGAATGTTAAGTTGTAAGTTTCGACTCTACAACCAATTCAACATGATGTTGACCTTATTCATAAAGAGGTATCATGTCTAGAAGAAGTTGGGTTTTTAAAAATTCCGAATCAAGAACAACCCTCAAAGTCTATTTAGAGGTTTAGGTTTTTACTACAAGCAATTGCCAAGTGCCTTCTATCTACACACAAAATCTCACGATGCTTATAGATGCAAGCAATTGGCCTACATTTCGTTGTGGCAAAAAAATGAAAGGCATTCAATGTTCAAATTAACACAACACATCAATAATTGAAAGGCCGAAAAATTAATCATTCCTATGATTGTTTTGCCTAGTGTAGATGCTTAGTTTATGGGGGCATGGATGAATTTATAGAGTATATTTGGCCATAAACATTTCAATGTGACTATTGGAACAAATAAATACAACCATAAGAAAGTTGTGTGTGTTTTCAGGTTGGACCCTTGTCCATGTGGCAATTTTTTTGCACTTGAGTAATAATATAGCATGCCACATCACAAAAAGTGAATCCATGTGGCATGAAATATTTGATGATGTGGTTTAAAATATATGCTATAAAGATTTATTGTTTCCTCACTTGAGTGCATTCATTTGTTCACAACTCGTTCGTTAGGATCGTTTATTAAAGATGTCCAAATTTCTACAAACCTCTTTGCTATAATCAAATGCTCATAACGTCTTGATATCCTACAATGGAAACAATGAAATTTTATTTCAAATAAATTGCTAGGGTGATCTTTAAACACACATTTCAAATCAAGAATGTAAATGTTACAATAATTTTTTTGAAAAATAAAATAAAATTATTGATTACAAAAAACATCAAAGCGATCCACAAAGGAATTCCAAAGTTCCAAGCCTTGAATTTCTTTTAATTTTTTTACAAAAAAAACCTAGGGCCAAGCGCCCCCAACACTTATTGCAACAATGAAAAAAAACCTAAGGCTCCAAGGCTTGGGTTTTCTTTATTTTTCAAGGTGAAAGGCAAGGCTGAACGCCCCACGCATCTCTAGCAAAAGAAAAAAAAACTTGGGGCACTAAGCCTTGGGAATGTTTTTGCTACTCAAGGCAAAGGGCGCAACCAAACACACCCATGTCCTCTTTTGATCTTTGCTTCTTGATGCAAAAGCCATGACCAAATGCACCCACGTTGAGAAGATGGGAAATGAAAATTCTGGGGTTGAGCTTCCCAAATCACTTGACCACACAAACAAAAATCCGAGGGCTCCAAATTTCAACGCTTATTTGTTAGACAATAAAGACATGGGAGCATAATGCTTTGGCTTGATATAGCAATGGAGAACAAAGCACATGGGGCATGGAAGCCTTGGAGTGCTTCTTTTGTGGAGAGGGACATCGAACAACTATCATGTCCTTGAAAATAAAAAAAATGTTTGCATTTGTAATAATTTATTCAACAATGAAAAACATGAAACAAGGATTGACCAAAAAAAAAAGCTTGAAGGAAGGAGGAAGCTTACTTTTTGGTTGTTGTGGGCTTGGATTGGAGATTGCTCCTCCTTTAAAATGAATTACATATGGATTTATACATCACAAAATGTGTGGTCTTCATTAGTCTTAAATAGTTAATAATTGACCTTTCAATCCAAAACACATGTTTTAACAACACAAAACGAGGGTTATGCTTTTTATAAGACTTAAACATCTCATGACACAAGTTGGCGATAACCATGTTACATTTGTATAAATTTTCAAACCATCCTATTAAGGACAAGCAAACTTATTTATATGTCAAGGGCTGGTAAGGTTTTGCATGTTATATCGAATTAAAACACATGCTCCACCGCTTATGCAAGCCCTCGTCAATTCCTTTGAGTTTCAACCTTGTGATTGTACTCCCTAAGCATAGTGTTTAATGCATTAGATGTTTTAGATATTTACTAGAGTGTTCCTCTGTTTACATAAAACATATATTTTGTTGAGAGTGGTGTTTTGACGTAAAGTTATAAAAGTGTGATGATAATAAACGTTAATTCACCCCCAAACTCCTTGGTAGATTCAATTGTGAGTCTAAATGTGAAAACAACGGAAGGATAAGGAGTCGAGGCATGCTTCTTAGTTCGTAGCACTTTGGGGGTAGAAGGGGGTGTTGGAACTCTAGGATGGGGACTAGGAAGAGTGATAAGCAATCCAATTACTAACATGAACCTGCACAAACTAAACAACAAGTTAGTTAATGCATAGTTGGAGCACTTTTGGTGCATAGATGAACCACAGGCAAACACGGATTCACAAGACTCACCACGACCTGGATTTGAAGGAAGCCACCACCTTCCCCCTTAAGATATTCTTTGTGCTCGACCATGGGGCCAGCATCCAAATGTCATTTTGTCCCAGGATTCCCAAGTTGGAGTCTCGAAATTCCTAAAATTGGGACTCCTACAACTTTGGAAGCCCATAACTTCTTTTGTAGACCTTTGATTAAGATGAATTCTAATGTAAAGTTATAGCCTTCATCAAGATGTTTCCAATGGTATGCGGCACGCCACCTATACGCAAGGAAATCAGGGTGATTATCGACTTTTAGTGGTTAAAAATCAAATTACCAATTTGACTCCCCACCCTTCTTTTGGCTATAACTTATGTTTTAAGAACCCAAATGGGTCATGCAAGCTCATTTTAGACATCTACATTCCAATGATATAAAGGAATTTTTAATCCAATGAATTTTGACCCTTGCAATCACCTTCTGAAGATTTGGGAATGCATTGGGACTCCAAATCCCAAAGTGGGAGTTCATTTGGGAGTGTGGGGGTTCATTCCCTCACACTCTCTTACACTCCCGGGAGCAAGAAATGTGACTCTCATGCTCATTCTTGGCTCGCACCTTTATAAGCCCTTGCCTTGGTCACAAGCCCAAGGCTAAGGTTGCAACACTTTCCCCCACTAAAAGAAAAAGTCAATGACCACATTAACATTTAGAATTTATTTCCTCGATGCAATTGCTTTCATTTGGATCCTTGGTAATTGGTTGATGACTTTTATGATAGGACCTTACTTCAAGCTAACTTAGGCGTCCCCAAGTTTCCAACATTTTATTGGCAAATCTAAGGGTGTTTCATAAAAACCTTTAACCTTTGCTTCGTTAAAAGACCTAAACTAACTTAATTAACGAAGCCCTCATTTGGGAGGCAATTATTCCATCCTTCCCCTCATGAGGAACTCAAGCCAAGTTTAATCTTGACCTAAGTTACTTGACATGATTTTTTTTCCCAATCTTGTGTTTTGATCACAACAATCAAGTTTAATTAAAGGTATGCTTATTAAGGTACGAGAAATGACATTTAGGTTTTGTAAAAACCTAAGTCTCAAGCTATGTGATTATAGTATGTGAACGGGGTCATGACTTCTCACGTTGGCCACCACTGCTAACCAACCCTTTGGGATGCACTTTAAGCATGTGCGTGTCCCCGCAAACTCATCTTGCTTACTTCCTCTTTTAGGGCCAAGGTTTTTCTTAACCCCAAGTGGGAGTCCAATTTTGATTTGGGCTTATGCAAGAAAGTTCCATTTGTCCATGCCACTTGACCATTCTTTTAATAATACTCATTATGTTCATGATGTAATCTCTTGAAAATCTTTAACCTTTATTTCACTTGTAACTTGGTGTGGTACATTTGTGTAATCCCCTAACCCACTAAAAGAAAGGTAATGTCCTCATCACATTTTATGTTTTTTTTGCTTCTTTGCCAGTTTATTATGGAATTCTTCTATGGCTTCCATTACTAAAAATTCTGTCTTTTGCAACCAGTCACTATGTAACTGACATGCAACTAGTTATCATTTGCAATTATCTTGGTCACGTTTGCAACTATAAATTTGGTATTATATAAATTTTCAACCATATGGTTGTATGTACAACTAACGTGCAACTAAATGTGTACAACATGGACACATGTCATAAAAATAATGGTCTAAACTTATACATACTCAAATTATTATACTTAATATATTCATAGGCTATGTATAATAATATTATGTGCCTTTAGTACTAAGGTTAACCCCATGCTAACTTAGGCTAACTTAAACTAACCTAGGTTAAAATAACCATAGTTAAACTAACCTAGGCTAAATAAACAAAAAAGTTAAATTAACCATGGCTAAATTAAATTACGTTAAAACTAGCCATGGCTAAATTAATTAGGCTAAACTAATTATGGTTAAATTAAATTATGGTAAACTAAATATGGCTAAATTAAATTAGGCCAAAATAATTATGGTTAAACTAAGTTAGGTTAAATTATTTATGGTTAAAATAAATTAAATTATATTAATTATGGTTAAACTAAATATGGCTAAATTAATTATGGCTAAATTAAATTAGGCTAAAACAAAAAATGGTTAAATCAAGTAAGGCTAAATAAAATTATGTTAAACTAAACCATGGTTTAAATATATATTGCAAGTTTTTAAATTTTATTTGTCAAATATATTTAAGTATTTGTTTTGGCAAGTAAAACTTTCTTATTTTATTTTATTTGGAATATTTTTCAAAAAATGTAACTTTGATTAAACAAGAAATTATTCAGAATCCATTAATATGATAATATTAAATGTCTATTATAATTATAATGATAATCAATTATATATATATTCAATAGGTATTATATACTTAAGTTTTATTATTTATGTTAAAATATTAATGTAAATAGGCTACACAAATTAACCTACAAGTACAAAAAAATCTTAAGTTAATTACTAGTTTAAGTTAGATAATAATGTTAAAATCATATTTTCATTAAGTAATTATAATTATTAAAAATATCATACAATCATCTTTGAAGTGCAAAAAACAAGGAGTAATGAAAAATTAACAAGAAGAAAAACATGAAAAATAAGAAAAATAAGCTTTTTTCCAAGTTACAAAACGTGTTTTTTTTTTCTTTTCTTTGGACCCCTCCTACTTTCAAACCTCATAACTTTCTTATTTCTTAGTCATTTTAAACGATTTAAAGTGTTATAGGAGCGCCAACTGAATTTCTACAAATCATATTGGTACTTAATAGCAAAAAAACCAATATAAAAGGAAATTTTTAGGTGTTTAAGAATCGGCCTTTGTAGTGTTCAAAGGTTTTTTAAAAATTTCTGACCCCCTTTACTTTGGGGGACCATAACTTTCTCATTTCTGATCCATTTTCGACAATTCTTATTGTGTTAAATGCGCCAAGAGGAGGGCTTCAAGTTATGTTTGGACACTAGAATCAATAGAATCCTCCCTTGGCTGCTATACTTTAATACATTAGTTGCATCTAATGTGCAACTAAATTAGTTCATGAGGTTTGCAATGGAATTTTTTATCCCATATCCTTTTGCTTCCAATTCTATTTGGTTCAGTATATACCTAGGAGTAATAACTGTGTTGTAATGAAACATCAAATGCCATTGGGAATGAATTAATTAAAAAAACTTGCCCTTTATGAAATGGTTGATTTTAAAAATAAAATCGGATTATTCTGATTTTACTTATATGACTTAAACCTAACTATGTTTAACCTATTTACATACCTAAGTAAGCCTATTTACCTAATAAGGTTTAATAATAACCTACCTAATTAAGCAACACGTGTCAACATCTTATTAGCCATAAATTGGATGATTTAGATATTATTATTCAATATTAAAAAATAGGTGGGCCTTAATTTCCATGTGTCACCATATAATTGATGTTTTAAAATGGACATGTGTCAATTAGTCAATGAACATTCCATGGTGTGCCACATGTCATCATCTTAGTGGCATAAATTTTAATGATTGAGATTAATCCAATGAATTTTTTATTTTGAAAACAAACAAATAATTAATTAGTGACATGTGTCCACAAGCTAGTTGTCCAATTTTTAAACATGTGTTATATTTTGATTAATCGCATTGTAGTTGCAAGGAGAGTTGCACATAAGGTGCAACTCCATTTAGATTAGTATGTATGGATGAGCATGTATATTAACACCGTATATCATGTTGTATACGTAATGTCGCATGCAACTGAATGTCATGTGCAACTTGTCTTATGCAACTACACAAATTTGTAGTTGCATGTGTCACATGTAATTGAATTTTAGTTGCAAACGACAGTTGCAAAACCCATAATTTCTAGTAGTGTTATTGGGCATATTCCATATCCAACTCATTCACCCAAGATGTTTATATTTGGATGGTATCCTTTCCACTTGACTAAGTATTCCTACTCTCACCCCTTTAGTTACCTTGACTTGAACACAACCTCCATTTCAAATTCCGGTTCATTATGAATGAGGTCGGGCATAGGCCTTGAGTTGTGTTCTCGATTAGGCCTTGAGGTATCACGAGAGATTGGCTTCAAAAGCAAAACATGAAATATGGGATGAACTTTAAGATTTTTTGGTAGTTCTAATTTGTAAGTGTCGAGAAATTTCTTTTCCAACACTTTGAATGGACCTGCATATGGGCCCAATAATTTATGGTTCAAACCTTTTAGCAACCACAAATTTTTTATGTTCAACCACATTTCATTTCCTTCTTCAAAATTCATCTTTCATTAAAACTTGTCCACAAAATCCTTGTACTGTTTATGTGCCTTTTCAAGATTGGCCTTAGCCATCTCCCACAAACATTGCCTCTCTTCATCAAGTTCTGTGACAATTGGCACTTCCCCATTTGCACCACTTGAGGGTTGCCCATGTGTAGCCCAAGTTGTAGGCATAATTGGTGATTTGTTCATCACCATTTGAAAGGGAGTGGAACCTATTGCCGAATGCTCCAAATTGTCGTAGTAAAACTCGGCTAATTCCAAATGGTCCACTCAATTTTGTTGATATGTTGCCACATAATTCCTTAGGAATTGTTGGATAACCAAGTTCATTTTCTTGGTTTGTCCATGCATTTTGGGTCGGAATGAGGTGCTCATTTTGAGCTTTCACCCCATGCGCTTCCACAAGGCTCGCCAAAATTTGCTTGTGAACTTTGGGTTTCAATTCAACACAATGTCCTTGGGGAGGCCATGATATTTGAACATGTGTGTGAAAAACAACCTTCTTGTTTTTTGGGCCGTGGCACTTTCCTTGGTGGGAATGAAATGTGCCATCTTGCTAAATCAATTCACCACCACCATGATCACATTGAATTCCCTTGACAATGGCAAACTCACCATGAAATCCATGGACACACTTTTTCACAACCTTTCAAGAATTAATAACAATCACAACAATCTTGCTTATTTTTATTGAGTGTTCAATTTTGTTGGCAATTAAGTAATTCTTCACATATTCCTCTGCATCATCTTTTGAATTAGGCTAATAGTAGGACTTCTTGAAAAATGTTATGGTGTGTTTTGCGCCACCATGGCCCGTAAGGGGCCCATCATGACCTTCCTTCAAAAGCACATCCTTAAGCCTCCTTTTTGGAATATAAAGCCGATTATGTTTATACCACAATAATCCATTTCGCAAATGGAAGTGTGACTTCATTCTTTTTTGAATGTTTTGTTTCATTTCCCTAACAAATTTGTCACAACAGCTTGCAATCGAACTTCCTTTTGAAGCTATGTTTCCCCCACATACACCACCTTAAATTGGTGTTTGCGACTTAACGCATCGGACACCACATTTTCCTTCCGGGCTTGTGTCAAATGTCCACATTGAATAAGGCCAATGTGTCTTGCCATCTCACTTGCTTTGATGACAACTTTGGTTGAGTGGCAAAATATTTCAAGGTGACATTGTTGGTCCACACCACCACATCTTTGGACCCTATGTAATGGCCCCAAGTTTTAAGGTAATGTTCACAGCCCACATTTCTTTTTTCTGTGTTGGCCATTTTTGTTCCATCTCACCCAACTTTTTGTTTTCAAATGCCACCGGCCTTCCATCTTGTATTAGGCCTCCTTCGATTGCAAAGTCAAAGGCATCAAAATGGATTTCAAAATCTTTGTCAAAATCGAGCAACTTCAACACGGGCGCTTTCACTAAAATGCCTTTCAAGGATTCAAAGGCCTCATTACATGCTTCCTCCCATTCATAAATTCTGGATGACTTCTTCCAAAGGTTTTTCAAAGGCGTGGCTATCTTCACAAAATTCTTAATGAATTTTTGATAATGGGATGTTAATCCTAAAAATGATCTTAAGGCTGAAACCGACCTAGGTGGCTCCCAATGCAAAATTGCCTTCACCTTGATGTCATCCATTTTCAAGCCTTCTTGGGCAATCTTATGTCTAAGGAAATCCACTTCCGTCACCCTGAATTTGCATTTCTTGAACTAGCATATAACTTGTTTTCTCTCAACCTTTAGAACACCTTCTGGAGATGTTACACATGTTCCTCCATGGAGTTGTTATAGACCAAGATGTCATCTATGTATATGGCATAAAATCATCAAGCCACTCTTGGAAAATGTCGTTCATGAGTGTGCAAAATGTGGTGGCATCACAAACTTGCCCCCTCTTTGTATGAGTGCTTTTACAACACCTTAACAATATGTTCAACGTTTAATGTTGATACAATCATTGATACGATGTTAAGGTGACATTGTAACAACATGTCTTGAAATGACATTGATATAATATTAAAATATTTGACATCTTATCAATATTAGTCCAATGAAAAAAATATGACCAACATTGGCACAACATACATTAA
>Ga0209208_10011155_pt1 | contig 11541 bp, 4 predicted proteins | sample S1TSphfallax_3_FD_187694 | JGI IMG/M metagenome (GOLD analysis project Ga0209208, IMG submission 187694) | Host-associated microbial communities from peat moss isolated from Minnesota, USA - S1T2_Fd - Sphagnum fallax MG (SPAdes) (version 2) | ecosystem: Host-associated > Plants > Peat moss >...
TTCCTGAGGACAAACATAATTTCATCATTTCAAAAGTCCATTACAAGTCCATTTGTTTCTTATAATTCATTCATAATTTTCAATATAATTCCCATTAAAGTTTAATGCAACATTATTAATTTAATTAGTGATGGTAATGTTGAATATGGCTTTACATTTAAAGTTCATTTACAATTCAAAAAAGTTGTAAATGTGATAATCCAAATTGTCCACTTAATTATGTTTTCACCTTAAAGTTGTGTATTTCATTAACAAATTTTGCAAAAACATTATTTGTAAAATCCTCAATTAATGAATTTTTAATTGCTTATGTAATGATAAAGGTTTTCAATATTCTTGAAAAAACTAAATAACAAATGTTCATGTGAACTTTGATGTTAATGTATATAAGTTCTTAATTTTGACAATATGTGATTTCTAAAGTGTGTTAGTATGTCACAATCAAAACAAAATGTGTAAACATATGAATCTAGCTTCTCCTTGAACAAAACACAAATAGATTTGCAAAGGCCATGAACATGTGGATGAAAAAATCAAATAAAGGTCAACAAAAAACATGAAAGAAAATGTTGAACTTTAGGCCATACAAAGTCAGTTCAAAACCAATTGAACTTTTAATTCATTATGGTTGAAAGCATGGTAAATTATACCAAAAACATATCTTACCTAAAATGCAGTTTTTAAATATGGAAAATCTCAACATGAACATAAGCAAATAGACTCAATTTATTTTTAAGTGTCATTATGAAAATGTTTATGCTTCTATTGAGTTTATGGCTAATTGAATACAAAATTTGAAAAACTTTAGTGTAATAAAAGTAAGTAACAAGTACACTTGAAATTGATTGGTGAATATTGTGTTTTTTCATACTTTTATATTAGAAGTTTGATGCATTTTGATAAATAATAGGAAAAAGATGGAAGTTTACAAATATATTTTAGTGCATCATTAACTTGAAAATAGAAAAAATCTAATATTTTATCTACTTGCAACATATGTTGTAAGTAGTGACCTTTGCTTGTATTTCAATGAATTCTAGTTATACTTATTCTAAACATGGTTTATTAAATAAAATTGTAAAAAAATCAAAAAACATGTTCATATTAAACATTGCCTTAAATAATTTTTTGAATTCAATATATGAAAATCTATTTGATGGCTACTTTCCATTTATGTTACAAGGAACACAAACAATTTCATTTACCATGTTGGGACCCTTATCAACTTTATAATGACAAATAATGATGCCAGACTTACATTCATTATGGATTAACAATTAGGTCTTAATATCTTTAATAGAAGACAAAAGATAATTTTTTGCTATAATCATAATAACCCCCTTTTGCTAGTGGAGTTTAATTTTCAAATCAAGGGTGAAATTCAAATAAAATAAATCAAGCTTTGGACAAAATCAAATTTCAATATTGTGAAAATCTCATGAGTAGGTGAATTTTTTCACATCAATTTGGGTCCATAGATGATGTGATCATGTGTTATTTGAAAGTTTTTGAAAGAGGAAAAAGGTAGTTGCAAAAGTTGAGATGGGACTTACATTGATTGATTAAGCACTATAAACTAAAAGAAAAGGATATAATATTTCACCCTTTGTCAAGCCCTAGTTGAATAGTATATGTTAGAGATTTATGTTAAGCTTGATACATATGAAAATTCTCTTTAGGCGGGTAAGAGGTGAACTATATATGCCAAGATTAGTTGACAATTACACCTAAGAGCCATTCCATCATTTGTGTAATATGTGCCCTAACCTGATGTCAAATTGCCATTCTAATGTTGTATGTCACAATAAACACCACCTTTTGTACATTGTAATGCATGAATCCACAAACTTTATTTCAAGGGTCATGTCATGCGCTACCACTTTTTGTAGGAGAAAAATCAAATTCCCTTGTAATAAGTTACATTATTCCTTCTAACCTCTTTAGACTTATGAACGATTTGCATTATGAATACCTTGAACTTATTGTAAAGGTACTAAGGGTCTTTCTTTGCTAAATTTTCTTTTAGGATGTTTTTGATGCACATATTTGTGTACTTAATGCCAAATGCACAATCAATTGTCTAAGGTGTGACATGAATACACATGCCATACATATATTACGTGATTCTATTTGGAAAATAATTGAAAAATGAAAGGTGTACATTTACAGTCATCCATACGATGGGAAGAAAAATAATTGTCAATTACCTCAAACCTTCACTAGACCTATAGTTTTGCATACATTTTACCTTTACTTGATTGATGTTTCTAAAAACAATGACCTACTTAATTTGTCAATTAGTAATTTTCAAAATACAACCCAAAATCAATATAAATTCTAACAAATTGAGCAAATATATAATTTTTCACCAAAAAAAACTCTCAAATTTTTGCCCAATGATATGCCAATCATTCCTCTAGCCGAAAATTCCCATGCCTTGTCAGTGAATTCAACAGAACATCAGCTTGACTTGCATGGAAAAGAGGGTAAAGGGGGGCCACAAAGAAAAGAAGGGGCACAAATTTGACAATGGATAGTATAGTTTGAATTTCTTAGACAATGGATTGTATAGGTTCTTAGATTTTCTTTGATGTTCCCTTCATGATTCACCCTCTTAGGTGCTTCTTTTGTTTTCTAGGATGTCGGTCCTTCCATTTTCTTCATTGGATTCCCCGTTTTTTGGGTGCTTTGGTTAATATATGATTGGCAGGGTTTCATCATGTTAGATTCGTCTATCCTTGTGACTAGGCGAACAATATTTTCAACAGTTTATGGCAGAAAATTATATACTTGCTCAAATTGTTAGAATTCAAACACAATACGACCTGCCACATGCAAATTGTTGACATGTAAAAGCTAGGCAGAGAATCTCCGCAAGCAAGCGTGTTGAGGTGTTTTAAGACCTAATCCCGCTAGCACGTGCAGGCTCTTAAATTGGAGGCTCTTTTAAGAGCACAATTTGTCAGACTATGAAATTTTCTCAAACTTGTATTATTCAATGACACATTTTTATAATATAAAAAAGCAAGTGAGCGAACACGAGTGGATTAGCCATAATAAGTGTTGTCCACCAGGCCGTACTGGAATATGACTCCAACATGGGCCAGCTGATTGACTATCTGTTGTTTTGAGGATGGTGGTAAGAATCCTCTACTAAAGTCGTGACTCGTGTGTGGTCAAGTAAGAAAGGAACTTAATGTAGAGGCTCCTACTTGTGAAGCCCTTTCACTAATAAAATACCCCCTACACATTCACACTCGAATCATGTCACGAATTTATGAATTTTTTTCAAATGGAAGCAATTTCTTTCTCATTAGTGTGGTCTCGTGGATTTTGACTAGATGGGTGTTTTGAGGGAAGTACATGCTCCAGGTATGCTCGTGTGTCTTTGTCTTCCCAGAATCCCATTGAAAGTAGCCATAGGATGATGTGATGCTATACGTATTGAGAAGGAAAAATGTATAGTATTCACGTGGTTGATGCATTCTCATGGGTTGAAAAGGAGCCATAATATTCTCACATGAAAGCCATAATATTCTCACATGAAAGTTTAGCACTCTAGCTAGCCTCATTTGTTGTTGTGACTAGTGACATGATAGTCCAAAGTATGCACATATGATATGCCATGATAGTCCAAGTATGCACATACCATATGCTCATGGCATATTATTGTTCAAAAGTATTCCTGGAGACCCTGCATGATATAAGGCCCACTTTACACTGGGAGTCAGGGCCAAAATACTTGGGGTCAATTTTGGGGTAGCAATTTTGGGGTTGCAAATTTTTGCCTTGGGGCCAATACAAGGCCATAATGTTCAGCATTTATTACTAACTCGGGGAAAATTGAAATTTTTTTTTCTATGTAATCCTTGACTCCTAGTGTAGAGGCCATGGGGCTAATTTCAACTTTTGCACCAATAGGAATGCTGGATTTGGGTTGAACATTGGCCCTGACTCCTAGTGTAAAGCGGAACTAAAATAAATCGACTGGGAAGAGCACACCTTGCTCAGCCAGCACCTACACCAGCATTTTTTTTGGGTGCGAAATTTCATCAAAATGAAATAACTTTATTTTAAATGGAATATTCATTTGTAACATTCCCGTTTTTTTATGAATTTTATTTTTGAATTTTCTCCAGTTTTCGAAAAAATAGTCGCCACATATCGACTCTGATCTTTGTTTGGTAGATCCTTTTTAACTTCAAAAGAAATTTAATTGGTGTCTAACCCTGGTAAATATATTGTCCTAAGGCTAAAGCAAGGTCTTAGAGTCCAAATTTAATATTTCCCAAGTGAACTATGCCTATTACAAGGTTTCACTTGAGAAGGTGAATGTATAAATGGGTAAAAGAGTTCCTCAAAATTGTTATCATGGAATTATTTTTTTGACATTTCAAAAAATTGACAAGATGTGTACACCGAACTTGTAACAATTTTGTGAAATTTGGGGAGGAGATTTCAAAAGTTTGGAATTTGATTTAATCAACTTTTCCAAAAAAATTAACAAAAGATGAATATTTTTTTTACATAATGAACATATTTGGACCAAAATCATATTCATCACCTAGTATGAAAAATGATTTTTATTTTTTTTGAAAAGCAAGGTTATAGGTGATATTTGTAGGTGAAAAATGAAAATGATGTATGAAAAAATAATCCACTGTTGTTTTGAAAATTAGTATTTTTTTGATGCACTTTGGTTAAAAACATGATTTTTAATGTTGGTAAGCAATAAAAAAATTATTAGTGAATATTTTATTGAATCAACAAAATCAAATGAAAGAGGGAAAGATTTTGAAGTAAGCATAAAAAAAAAAATCAATTTTTTTTCCTTTGTTAATGGAACATGGCACCCGATATGATGGCCTATGGCTATCAAGAAAACTCTAGGTTATATATTGTCTACATTGAATGTACCCAATCCTCTATATTTAAATGATTTTAAATGAACTTTGAATTGCAAAAATTTGTCATGCATATTCTAAAAACTATATGTTGAAATTTACGATGTCAAAATATTACCAACAAGAAAAAATTCAATGTACATTGCCATATTTGTTATACATCACCAATTTTTTGCTTAAAGTGGTTCTTGAATATGCTTTCACTGAAGTGTAAATGTTGGTTCACCTTGGCCAACAAAACAAAACACAAGCTGAAATCTTCAAATTGTCAATAATTCGCAACTAAAAAGTCAGAAGTCTAAAGAATATGAAATTCTATCTATTTCTTTGATCTAATATCACGTATTGCATCATACATCTATATGATACCATTTCATCTATTATGACCTTCACATCATTTCATATGTTATGGCCATATTATGTGATGCATATGTTTGTATGTGTAAACATGAGGACAATAATAGGCTGAAGTGATTGGAAATTTTGAAAAGACATGTTTGGCATGAAATATGAAAATATTGGAGAAAGCAAATGTCATTCAACCATTTTATTAAATTCTTCACTAAATCTTCAAAAGACATGGAATTGCGTAAATTTATTTTGATATTTTGTAAAGGAAGGATTTTAGGTCTCTAAGAAATCCTTGAGTTTTTTTGCAAGCATGGAAGATTAAATTCCCAAATGGAACTTCTTTTGAAATTTTTAAAGAATTATGGTTAGACATTATGGGTAATTTGGGGTTGGAAAGTGGGAAAGAGACTTCAAATTGGCTCTTTTTCATGTATCCCCCCAAGATATTCTTGTTATAATTCTTTTCCATTGATGATCAATGAAGCTCAAAATTAGCAATTTAGATTTTAACAAGAAATCTAGAAAATATTAAAAAAACATTTTGACAATTGTTGGATATTTAATATCAAATAGGAAAAAAACTTTGTTGTGTATCAAGTGGTCGTTCAAGCCATTTTATTGGAATCTTTTTTTAAAATATATAATTTGTAATTTTTTTTGTGAGGGAGCTTGCATGTTTAAAGCTTCATAATAATTAAACATGAAAAGAGTAAAAAAAAATGAAAGAATTTGATTTTGATAACAATGCTTATAAATTTTCAAAGAAAAATTGTCCACCTTCCATGCAAATTTTTAAATTTTTAAATAATTAGACATTTTTCCAAATTAAAAAATTCAATTTTAAAAGATTGAAATTAATCAACTTTTGATTTCAACTATAACAACCCTTGTCAGAAAAAATTTAATATTATATCAAACCATAAACTCAATCAAGTATTTTTAAAAGATTTTAAAATTGAATGAAAAAGAAGTGAACTAACATACATATTAAGAGAAAAACTATTCCATGAAATACAACACAAACTCAAACCTCAGGCTCACTCATGGTTGGGGTTCCAAAAAGGACTGTTTAACAAAAATATAAACTACAATTTTAGATTTTCATAATGTTTAGTATATTACAACTATGGTGTATTATTGTGTTCTTATTATTAAATTATTGGGGAATTTTTTTGAAATGTCCAATAATTATTGCATTTTATACAAAAGTCCTTTTGAATCTTGGAATGATTTATGGTCAATTGTCCATATTATAATTTTTCTAAATGATGAAATTGATTTCAAACTTTTTGTGTAAGAAAATCATGTTTCCCTTTATGCAACTACATTGTGTTCATTAGGTCAATTTGCTAAAAGAAAATCATATGAAAAATTTTAAGTCTTGAATTTTAAAAACAAAGGTTTACAAGGGAAATGATTTTTTTATTAAATCATTTGGTTAGTTTTTTATGTTAATTAGCTTCAAAATTTCGACCTCTAGATGCAAGTCAAATGTGTAAGAAATAATCATGCAAAAAGACATGCTTAGTTGATTTTTTAAGCCAATTTTGGCATTTTTTGTGTTTCCACATGTAAACCAAAATATTCATGCACAATTATGAACACATGTGAACAATCATCACCACTTCATGAATCATTTTATCTTGAACTATTCAAAATAATTCACTTAAATTTGTTTCATATAAATGTTATTTGTGGAAAGTAACCCTAAAAAAGTCTTGGAATTCTATTCATTTTTTTTTGTACTCCAAATTGTGAGTGGACCCTTTCAAAATTAAAATTTATACTAACTTAAATTATTTTTTCAATTTTAAATTTTGTAATTTTATTTTATTTTATATATTATGTTGCAATTCAAGTTCTTTTTTTGTTTCAAATCATTTTTAAATTGAGTTTTACCTAGGGTTATGTTTCAACCAAATTTTTAGTTGATTTTGAAGTCCAAATATTAATGATTGTTTCAAATCCTAAAGTTTGTCATCAAATTACTAAAAAACATTATTATTTTTAAAAATTAGCAAGAATTATCAAAAAGTCTAGCAGAATTTTCATTTCATTTAGAAAAATGGTATAATATTTAGTTTTTTATGTAATGTGACTCCCATGCCACATAATGGATGTAAACCTCCAAAAATATATATGTATACGGATGCAGGGAGGACCTATGTCACCACAAACGGAAACTAAAGTAAGTAGTGGATCAAATCAATTCATTACTATATATTGGTAAATAATCTAATCACAAGTAATTGGGAAAAGCAAATGGGATTAGATACACCAATAGTCCTACCTATAAACAATGAAAGGTTATGCATATTGACCCATGCAATGTTGTAGCAAAATCATTAAAATTTTCACTATATTTTTTCGTTGTCAATTTTATGTGTCAAGTCCAAATTGTGTTTTGATTAGGTTAATGAAGGATATTTCTTTTGTTAATGGTCAAATGACATATGAAAATTATACCTCATTACTTGAAGAAATAATCTTATGGGAAGTAAGATTTTTTTGTTTTGTAAAATGTATTTAATTATCAGATATGAAATTTCACAAGTCTACAAATTAAAATGAATTGTGCAAATATGGCCATGATTCACATTAAATGCCAAACCTTCCACAATTGTGTTCAAATATGTCATCCAACACATGATTATTGATTCATCCTTAACACACAACAAATATTTCTATGCATCAAATGCATCAAACTTGAACCTTGTGTTCAGCTTTGAATTAATTCTAGATTTCCCCATGGCATGTTTTTGTTGCTACCATGAAATCACAAATGAAAACTTCTTACAATTATTTACATTTAATTAGGTTATGGATTGATTGTAGCATTGAGAGAATTGTAGTAGGCCCCAATAAAATCTACACATTGTGCAAGGGTGTATGTGAGTCAGGGTGGCCCCAAAAGTAGCAAGAAAAAAATCATTTAAAAGTTCATTTTGGTGATTTTTTCACATCAGGTTGCACTGTGTCACAATTTAAAGGATATAAAAATTACTAATTTTAAATTTCTATTCATTGGAATATGAAAGCATGTAGATGTCATGGAGCAAGGCATGTGCAAAAAATTCAACATGAATCACCAAATGGACTTTTGAAAAATAACCAATTTTTACCCTCAAAAAAATCCATAATTCAATAATTTCATATGACATGATACAAAAAAATTCAATATTTTTTCTTCATTATATTGTTGAACTAAAACCAAGTTGGGCTAACCACCATTAATTTAATTAAAAGTTCACTAACTTAATTTTTTCCTACATAACACTTGTAATTTCAACTTCAAGAGTCCATAGCTTTGTAATTTTAGTCATTTTGCATTAACAATCAATTACATATGTATATATTCAAGTTTATAACCTAAAATTGAATCCCTATTGGAAATTTGTAACACATAAAATAACATGGATCAATTACAATCACATGCACTATAAAAAAAAACTATTGCTACAACACCAAAAGTGATCCACCCTAACATGCATGTAGTTATTAAAAATATCAAAGTTTGCTTTTGCCTTGTCATTGGTAGGACCATCCACTACCACAAAACTATGGGCTTTTTACCCCTATTTTTGTAACTAAGATGGTTAATGTGACAAAAGTACTAGTCCAAAACAATAAAAAATGCTATTGTTTTGTCCATTTTACCACTTTCCTTAGATAATAGTGTATGATATGACTAAGTTTGTTTAACATTTACTAACAACTCAAACACTACCATTGCAATGTGGACTAGATGATACCAATGTGGAGTGTGTGACTTTACTATTTTGACTAATTTATGTCACTAGTGATGTGACATGGCATATAATGTGTTACATGTGCTATTTTTTAGTCATATTCAATGTTATTTTAGGTAATTCTTAAGCCAACTATATACATTTATTTATTTATTTTATGACATAGAAAATTAATCGGACAAGAAGTCACTATTATTTTTGGTTTGTAGACATGCAACCATAATTTGCTTATATATGTAAATAGATTTGAGAGGGAGATTTGTATCACAATCTTGTTCAATGATGAGTTACAACTTGCAACATTGATTGTTCAAGAGTTGATTGTTGAATGAATCAATAGTCTGAGGGCTCCACAACACTTATTCAAAGTAATGCTAGAGAGATCACACAAAATCCAAATTATGAACAATGGAACACTTGAGTTACACACAAGTTGTAACAAAGCGTCAAAAGCTTCTATTTCTAAACTTTGTTGAAGCAATCTTGCAAACATGAGAACAATGGGCAAAAGGTTCTGTTCAAAGGGAAAACTGTTTGGTGAACAACATGGATTTGAGAAAAAATGTGTGTAGTCTCCAATGGTTGAGATAGGCAAATAGGCAACTTAAGGTTCTTTGAGGGAACAAATTGGCAATATGTTTTCCTTGCACAACAAGTGAAAGGTTTTGTACTTGAGGAGATTTTTAGGTGGCATGCGAAGGTTTGATGATTTTTTAGATGAAAATTGCCAGATTTTACCCCAAAATAGCACTGGACCACCTAGATCAATTGTTGGTGGCTAGCCCTAATTCTTTGGAGAAATTTGGTGATTTTTCACCCCCAAAAAAAACAGTGGACAAGATACATCAATTTTTGGTGAGCCTAATATTAAAAGAAAACTATTCATAGCATAAGTCTAGCGAAATGCTTTGGATAGGTATGTGGATATTATCAGAACACTGCATTAGGTGTGATTGGTGTCCCCCTCCCGCACACCCTCCAAGGACATCTCAAACTTTTGGCAATACTTTTTGGGTGAGATGGATGGGACCAGATCTACATAAGGAGGTTTAGATTGAATGGCAATTTGGTGCTAAACAAGGCCCTCAAACTTCAGGGGTGTCAATTTGGTGACCTGCACCGCACTAGACATGACTTTGCCACAGGGTTGGACAGAGTCTTTGTTAAATAAAGTTAAAACCCAGCTGCAATATGGTGGCTGGAATGGGATACACTAAAGACTCCTATTGAGCTCTCTGGGGAGCCTACTTATGGAGCCTTCATGGTTCTCCACACTAATTGTGTCCTCCAGAGTCAAAACTTGTCTACTTAAAGCATAGAAATAAGTTGTTATCTTGTCAGAGTTTGAGAACTCACAACTTCAGAGAAGTAGGAACTAGTACCGACCACTAGCCTACATCATGCCTTCATCCATTATAATTCTTTAATTATTTACAAAATAGTACTCAAACCTTGTGCAAAAACCATGCGAGGCATTGCACTAAGTGCTATAGCTTCTTTTTCTAATAAAATTAAGACTGTAGTGCAATTTGGTGACTGGAATTAGGCTGCTGGTAATTAATCAGGCCTGCAGCAGTTTGTTGTCGGGTTCAAATGTGATGGACAGCAAACACTTTGAAAACCAAAATTTCTGCTCTTCCATGCCTGCAGAACATGAAATACAATTGGGCAGAACTACCCAGATCACTGTTTTGACAACCCCTGTGAATCTTGGTGGGGGGGGGGATATATCGTCCTGCCCAATTGAATGGGGTTTTGTAACAATTTGTCATATCTGGTCTAGTAGGCGTATGGAGTTTGGGTAGATGCAGCATGATAAACATGGAAGACATTCAACTGACCCAACACCAGAATGTGGCAACTAGTTGGTCCCTTCGGGGACCTGGAGTGTAGGTAGGCCTAACGACTACTTTTATTGACTACATCGGTCTCTCTCTCAAGTAGAGTAGCACTGCTCCTGCAGCACTAACCTAAACGTTGTCAGCTTGGGTCACTAGAGAGAGTCGACACAGACAGAGCGGATGATGATATTACACTCATGTGAATCATGTTCAAAACGACATTAGCTATTGAGAAAAGGTGAGGACTTCAAAACTTTCACATAGCCTGTTGTCTCCAGCAACTACAAACACACTGAATGATTGCTAGTCGCAGTATGAGACTTGGAAAAAAGAACAGTACTAATTTGGAAGAGTTGGACTATTTACAGGATCTTAACAGACTGTAGTTCTCTAACGTTGTAGACCAAGCTGCCCAGAAAACTGAATACTACTTAGGCTATTACATATGGGCGGGGATAAACAAGCCAGCATCAGCTGCAAAATCACTGGCATACATAAGTCTTCTTCAGCACCTGGACGCTTCCCGCAGCTGATGTCCACAGACATGTCTCTGAAAGATTCAATGATACAAATGAAATCAGAAGGGATTTTCACAAGAGCCCTATGAATTATATGGTCCATCAAGCTTGGACTTCTTGTGCAACTCTAGTTCACCCTTTTTTTTATCCCCAAAATAAATATTGCTGCTAGTGAGAA
>Ga0209208_10011156_pt1 | contig 11540 bp, 7 predicted proteins | sample S1TSphfallax_3_FD_187694 | JGI IMG/M metagenome (GOLD analysis project Ga0209208, IMG submission 187694) | Host-associated microbial communities from peat moss isolated from Minnesota, USA - S1T2_Fd - Sphagnum fallax MG (SPAdes) (version 2) | ecosystem: Host-associated > Plants > Peat moss >...
ACAATGTTTGAAAGTGACAACATGCAAATGCATATCATCATGACATGATATGCATATATACCATAGGTGTATAGTAGGTTTGACAAGTCTTTGCATAATAATAATTTTCAATAATAAGGTAATTTTGAGCAAAAATTTTGGGGCAAAAACTAATGACAATTTGACTTGTTACTAGGCAGTGTAAATTCTTGAGGCACTAAAATCTATCTATTGTGCAATTTAGTTTAGAAATATTTTTTTTATCGAACCTATTACACACTTATAGTATACATCCAACCCAATGTAGTATAAGTAGAAAGAGGGAGGTAAGTAGGAAATTTTCGAAATGCGGGACAATGAAGGAAAACTAATATTTATATACAACTAAGTGGCCTAGTTGGGTTCAATACAAAATTTCACCCCAAAACGTTTTAAAAGCCTCATCCACCAATTGCTACATCATTGATTGGCAATGTTGGTTCAATCCAACCCTTTTTCATATAGTTTTCTTGTTTTGGTACGTATGTAACCAAAAAAGGAGGAGACCCAGAAAGCAACCGGACCCCTCTGTCGTAGCCCAATCCAGATTGAACAGCACTTTAGGCTGATCCGGATTCACACACACAATACACTCACATCTGCAATCCACATTCAGGACCCCAGTGCTCTATTTGCCTCACTCTGATTTAGATGTCTTACGACACACGATGCATAACTCCACACTGACATTCATAGTTACAGCATCCATTCACACGAATTATCAAAACCAAACTCCACCTTCCAGGCATTCACATATCAGTCTTTACAAATCCTCCGACAGCACAAGCTCCCATAGCTCCTCTCGATTAGTCCTACAGCACCTGTACTCTACTCTCCCAATTACCCTCAGATCAAAAGCTTCATTAGGCTAATCGCTAATCGCAGCGGAAGTAAAAACTAGCAACCAGCAAAAGAAAAAGACCTCTCTCTGAGCTCTCCACTCACAAAAATCTCGCACTCTCCACTGTTAGCTCTGCCTTCTCACAACCCTGTCTGCCTTCTTGGACCGAATCACCTTACCACCCCAGAGTCCAAAATTCCAGAGCTCCTATCAGTTCTCCCGTCCGTCTGTCATGCCAATCCTAGTTTTTTTTTTTTACACTCTCACCGATCTGTCCCTTCAATGCCCTGCTCCTCCCTGTTTCAGCTCCCTCTACCAGTCATCCAAAAAGAAAACAACGGCCTATTTTCCCTCCTTCTCTTCATGAATGCAACGTCGTTCAAATCCAGCTAAAAGCGCCGTCATCTCCCAACGTTCACACCCTACCCAGACAGACAACCTATCCTCCATGCAGCCCATGCATATCCGGCTGCCTTGGTTCACAAATAATAAAAAATCCGCCGCCACTCATGAACAAACTGATCCTGGTTTCCGTTTCTGTCAGGCCACACAGTATTGGAGCTTAAGTCTGGTTCCCCGTTTTTCGGCTACAAAGGATCTTCAAGTTCAACAAGCCTCCATGTACCATATTATGATGTCACGACAACATCTTGAGTTGTTGTCTACATTGACGATCTAAGGTTACAAACACACTTTACCATGCAACTACTGCAACATCCACTTGCACAGGCTCCCCAATCCAAGCCTTAATTTGTTACGATGTTGCCAATAAAACTAGCCAAGAATCCCCCAAAGGTGGGACATTTTCCAACATATATGCACATGAGTGTAGCCGAGAGGTTAATTTGCAAATATTGCAACATTCAAATCAACTCCTGAAATAACCTTGATTTGGGTCGGAAAGTCCTTGACCTATGCCAACCTATGATGGACCCTAACACAACCATCCTGATATGACCAAGTCCACTAGTCCCCTTGTGTAAAGGTTTCATAAAGCCCTTTCATAGTAGGAAATTTCCTTTGGTCTGTGGAGGCAAATTTCCAAAAGGCAAAGATCATTGCCCAAGTTTACCAAAATGGTTACATTTGTTGAGCTTCCTTCCCACAAACCCCATAGATACATTGTTGTTAGGATGAAAGGCTTCTGCCAATACTTTGTCTTTATGTTGGGTGATAACCCAATTCACATGGGGGGCTTGACTTGTTCTCACTATACCCAAGCATTTACAAAAAGATTTACAAATTATTCAAAATTTTCCTCATTTTTTTGGGCAAACATATGTAAATGTTAATGTTAGACTCCTTTAAGAATTCTTGTAAAAAAATCAACAAAGTTGGTATTAAACAACCCAAAAATAAATAATCTTTGGGGGAAGAAAAAACAAAAAAAAATGAAAATATATAAAGGGAAAAAAAAACAAAAAATGGTGAGGGATGCAAATTGCATTCATCACTTTCAGGATGGGGTCTATTCTTGCATGGACTACTGGTGTGGGAGTAAGCTGTTGGTGATGGCAGTAGTCTGTCTTGTGAAACCTATTTCTGTAGCATGTCTCTATCGTATTATTACCATGGATTTTGAACACCTTCCTGAATGCATGCCATGAAGATTGTGTGTACATAGGAATGAGATCAAACTATGGCTGAGCCATGATCCTTAAATCTTGTGTCTCTGATTGTTGTGTAATACAAGTCGAGATAAAAGTAAACAGGGCAATCTCAAGGATTGCCAAAAAAATTTCCTTTGGTGGCAATTGCAACTTGCATTGAGCAATTACCAGCAGAAAGTAATAATGCTGTTGTGATGGATAATGTTAGTATGCAATGGGAGTATGCAAACAGCTACTATCTTGCAGAAGGATTTGACACGCTTGAAGAAGAGCATTATTGATGTTATGTATTCTTATGGATTCTCATCCATCCCTTCAACTCATCATTTGATGTCTACTGCAGATTGGGGTAAGTGTACTATATAGCAGTCCACCATCATAGATAAACTTGAAATGTGTTGAGCTGTGAAACGTACACCAAGAAATATCAGCATGGTGTGTAGATCAATGGCACATGTTTGTAGCCAGATCAAGGAATTTCAGGTGGGAGGAGCCAGCTAGATGTGCAATTGGAAAGATCCTTGCTATTTTTGAATGTGGGGATTGAGAAGAGAATTTCAGGTGTGAGGAGCTATAGCTAGATGTGCAATTGGATTGATCCTTGCTATTTCAAATGTTGGAATGGAGAAGAGAATTTTATTGGGAGCTAGTTATATGTGCAATTGGGGCAATCCTTGTATTTCAAATGTCAGAGTTTAATGAAGATCCACTCTCCACCTTGACCGCATCATCTAAATTTTAACAACTTACAAGTTATAATTCTCTCCTCTCCTACCAACATTCCAATTGAACAAGAGTGTGATTTTGGTTGTCAAGATTACATCCCACAGAAACACTACAATAAAAAAAAACATATTGGAAACTATGACTATGTTCTGTTTTGTGATCTTTGATTCCCCACTTTTCTCAGTTGAGAATTCCAGCAGCTATGGGGAAAATGATGATGAGGAGTTGTACTAGAGTGTGCTAGCAAGTGAGAAAATGATGATGAGTTCTGTATGAGAGTGGGTGAAGCAATTAAGGAAAGTGATTGTGATGAGTTGTGTGTGAGTCTTGAGAGTGCTGGCTGATTTGATTCACCGACTCAAAACTAGTTTTCAAAAACCTACTAGACCTAGGTTCTTCTTTCACTTCAAAGACCTGGAAAGGGCAACTCTTTAATTATCTAATCTTTTAGATGCCCAAACTGGGTTTTTTCTTCAAAAATCAAGTATTGGCACAACATTGAACTTTTAACACCTTGCTAGTTATTTGAAATGGCACCAAACTCACAGTTATTATTTAATGGGCAGGTATTTGCTCACTCACATATCCTTGCATGCTTATGGATCGCAATGAGCTAAATTGCAGCATTAGACTTGAAGGAGCTTGTCATGGTGCAAAACAGCAGCAGTTACCAGACCATTCATGTTTTTCCAAGTGGCTTGAAGGGTATGCTATGTAGACCTGGCACACCATTCACAACCTTCAGGTTGGTGATTAGCACATGCTCTTCCAGGGACTGAAATGGATGCGTCTTGCAAACACTTGAAACTAGTTCTAAATTTGCAACTTCTGTCATAAGACTTGTGTTAAACTTGCTTCTTGACTCAATAGATGATGAACTGTTTGCATGCTGTTCAACAAGTATAAGGTGCAGTTTGTTCAACTTTCTACACTGGTAAGAAGCCAAAGTCTTGGGGCAGATTTATGATATAGTTATCCGTATACATCCCACCATCTGGAGCTGACAACATCAGTTGGGTAGTAAGGCCAGCAGCTCATTACTTTAATTCATGATGAAGGCACTGGTAGATTGAGTCACAATCATAAGGTTACAATTGAACCCCTTCTTGTCGTGTTACCTTCAACTTGTTGCTGTGGAGGTTCTCTGTGCAATCTCATCGATATGTAGGAATCTTGTGGATTCAATCTGCATAATCACTCATAAAACCCTCAAGAAACATTAAAAAAGGAAAAATAGGCCCAGGCTTTGTTTGTGTTCATGAAATTACTACCAATTTGACAATGGTTGTCACTCTTTGTTCCAATCAGGAGGCAGTTTTATTCTTGTGTAATGCTCTCTCCATATATGCAAGGCTCACTCCAAAACTCCAAATGAGCAAAGGGTTACTCAATAACTCCTTGTGATATATTGTTGATTTTGTAACATTCATCCACTATTACATGGTATTGTTGATCTGAAATTCAGTCTTCATTTGTTGCACTGGAAGTTCATGTATATTCTGTTTGGCTCCTAGATGTATCTGGGTTCAACAGTGGCACAAATACTAGTCTATGGTTTCTTTGTTAAGGTGCTTCCATCATGATTCTTTTGTGGCATGTTTATCAATTAGCAAAGGATTTGGGTAAATCAATTCTCAGAGTACAGTAGTGCTGGAGAGGTTTTTGGAAGCTAAAGATCAGCTACAACCATCATGTGGTTAACAACATGCAACTTTAAAGCCAAATGACCATTTGTGCTAATTTCTGTTTTGGGATTACTCTAAAACTCTTTGAAAGTTTTTTTCATATCTGCCTTAGTAGGATGTGCTTGGTCTAGACCTGAAAACTCATTTGTGCCCTCTCCTTAGCTGAAGATGCAAGTGGGGCTGTTAGCTTCTTCAAGTGTGTTACTCTTTTGCCCCATTTGGCTTCATTGTCACAAAAGTGCATACAATTCATCTTTGCTTTTCCTTTGAACTTTTGTACATTCTCTTGCCATAAGTGCTCTTTTATAGAAATACAACATACTCTTGTCAAGTTTGTTTCAGTTTGAACTCAACTGACATAATTTGTTTGTTTGGTTACCCCTTTACATGCATTTTTGTGAAATTTTTTGCTCCGAATCATCACATTGATGTCCTTTAATCAACCATGAAAGAATTTGCCTAGTAATTTGACAACAAAATATACCTATCTTAATTAATTTGACATGGGTTTAATGTGTTGGTGACCAGAAAAGAAACAGGCATAATCCATTCATATTTGAAGGATGCTGGGAATATGACATGAAAATGCAGGAGAGAAGAAAGAAGCAAACTTCTTTCTTGACGCAAAATTCAAGCACTCTAATCGCACTTGTTGCAGACATAAGTGTGATGAGAATTTGCAATTGTTATGGTAGAAGTTTCTCTAGGTGATTCTCATGAAGGTCTCTCCTAAGCATATGTATCTTTCCAATCCCCAATAAGAAGAATGGTCACTTTCACATGACTAATAAAATTAAATTACACAAGTGCATTCCAGTGTTTTTCTTCTTTTTTCAATTTTTTGATGTAGCCAAGGTGGCAATCATCCATAAGCCGATTTAGCCAAATTTAGCTTCTAAAAATATGAAAAGAAGAAAAATTAAACATCCTTATATGTTTTGGCTACCTCACTTGAACCATGTGTAGAAATCTGCCACAAAATTGAAAACTTTTTTCAATTTTTGGCAATTTTCTTTTCACAAACTCATTGAATTTGTGACAGAAAATGACCAAAATTTCACAACAGAAAAAAATGGCTGATAATATGCATTGCTTTCAATCTCATCAAGTTACAAAGGATTGAAAGTGAATTCACCTTTTTGGACAAGTTATTCAATAACACACTCAGATGGATGAAATCAGGGGTTCCCATGCAATCTTCTTTTTTGTATGCATGAGATATGTCCCAAAATATCAAAAATGAAGTGGCTTTTTAAGCTTTTCAATTGCCAGAAGTGAGAAAAATGAAAAAAATCTTACATTTGGTTTCCAGTGGGTAGCCAAATATATAGAAGGATGATTAAAGACTTATACTTCATATTTGGTTTATAGCCAGATTTGGCTAAATCTTCCTAAGAAAGATTGCCAGTTTGTCGACATCTTTTTATGGATGGTGGGCCACTGTGGCTCCAAAAGCAAATTCCTTTTAAAAGAACACACTGTGATTCCAAGGTGAGAGATTCATCCACTGGAGTCATCTAGAATCAGGGATGATAAGTGACGGATGCATTATCCACTGGCATCATCCTTGAGGCATCTGGATGAGCATGGAGCATGAGGAGGCAAGGGCTGCGGCGCCGGAATAACGGCTCGGGTGCACGTGACTGCAAGCTTAAAAAGATGGCGATTGTCAGCGTATGTTTAGCTCCCTCCTACATACACATTGCTTTAAAGGGAAAAAAAAAGGCCAAAGGAAGGGAATAATCTATTTCTGGCTATGCTTTGTTGCAGAAGGTCCAAAACCCCCCACTCCCCCAACAAAATAAATAAATAATTAAAAACCCACACCCATACCCATACTATACATGTGACTGATGTTTGGTGTTAAATAATTCTCAATAATGCAAGTCGGACAAAATACAAATTTTGATCTCATGTGAGCCTCCGATTTTCCAAGAATTGAACCCTACAACTATGTAAGAATATATTGGAGGCGTTGAATATTTCTCCGAAACTCTTGAAATTATAGTGAAATATTCTTCAAATTGGGCATGTTGGACCCATTTTTAAAAAATTATTTAAAGTATTTTGGCAAAACCTACTGATTATTAGTTGAAGGTATATATATTCTATCTACCTTGCAATCTGGCCTCCAAGTGTTTATTTCATTTTGGTGACCACGCCTTAACTCTCCCAAAGGGTGGGAAGCCCTCACAAGTTTTTTTGGTATCTCAAAAAAGCCCTCAATGAGATAATGTGCACATTTATCATTTCACACTTTTTTGGACCAATGGTACAAAAATCATTGACTGTGGACTGATTTTTTCCTTTATAATCTAATCAAGTGATTTCTCGTAATTAAATTTTTAGTATACTTGGGCCAATGGCACAAAGGCCCAATATATGGTGTTTGTTTATTTGGAGCAAAACCTAATGAATAGTGTGTTATTTCTTTTGAAAATGAAATTTATATTAATGTAACATGGTTCCATAAGAACTTTGGAAGTGAAGGCCACTCAAGTCAAATCTTATTATGGGTGACCTTACAAGAGGTTTAATATACTTGGGTCAATTGTAAAAAGGCCCACTATATACATATATAATTCAACAACAAATCTGATGGAGGAAAAGCGATTCAATTACACTAGTCATCGCATCACAAACCACACTACAAGATTGGAGTATCAAAAATGTTTATATGATAAGTTTCTCATAGCAATTGAAAAGTTTCATAAGTTGATGAAAACTTGATAAACTTCATCAAAGAAAGCATCCAGCAAAGGAAAAAGGAAGAACAAAGAGAAATAATCAAAGTCCTATAAAGCTTTATTAAAAAACACACCATAGATTAGGAAAATGTACAAAGGAGTAAAATTAAGGTAAATGGAGAAGTGACAAGACATCAAGTTGGCTCAAAGTAGGTGTGAAATTTTCTCCATGTAAAATTGATCGCCTACTGTAGGTCAATCATATTTATATGTCAAGAATTGATGACTTACAATAGATCGGCCATGGTGATGGGAGGTGTGTATTGAAGGGGTGGAAGTTGGGAAGTAATTAAGCCTACGACTACCACCCAACTTAAGATGAAACACGTTAACATCTTTTGTAATGTGATCAAAACTTTTTGACAAAGAAAAGTGACCAAGGTAGAAAGATGAAAACCAAATGGCACTGGCATAATCGTGTAAAAACACATCGGCATGCTTGTGTAAACAACCAAATACCTCAATTGCTAAGGGGAGGAATTGATCAATGGGGTGTTGATTACAATAGCTCCTTTCCTTAGCTTCACCTACATCAAAAGTAGCAAATCCTTGAGTTGCACAAAACCGGGGAAGTAAGTTTGCTAACATTGGGTCAGCAATGACAACATCCACTAGGGTGAGAATGCCATTTTTTAGTAAGCACAACGTTGACTTATCAATGAGAGGAATTGAATGTGGTTGAAAGAAGCACATGTAATTGTTTTCATCCCACGTCAAAGCCAACATCTCGTGCAATGGTGGCAAAGGTGTTGTGAATTGCATCATGGGTTCTAGTGCGTTTGTTGTTATAAGCACAACATAAAAGGTGGATACCCATAGGGTCAATGGGATGTGTGCACACACATCAAGGGATGCATGCAATTGAAGGATGGGGTAGTCCAAGTCGTGTACAAAGTGTTATGGAAAAAATTGGGAAAGATAATTGAAAGGTTAGGAAGACTAATCAAGTTATAAACCAAGTGCCCGCCCCTAGGCTAGAACATGATGAAATTCAAGCACAATGGGCTTCAAATATCTTGTTGGAAAGCATGTTGAAAAAGGTATGATGGTGCAGACACTCCGAGATGGAATTTTGAAGTTGAACCATTTGTTGCATGATGAGTTACTCAAATGAAAGAAAACATGCATGGGTTGGGGGTGATAAAAGATCACATGCCGCCTTGAAGTGTTGTTGGAAAGGAAATGTGTTGTTGTCGACACATATTAAGTCCTCAAGGAAAGGACATTGATCAACCATAAACCTAATGGTTATGATTAAAGTGACAAGGGCCCAACTCTCTAAATAAGTTGTCAAGAGATGGTGGATGTCAATATGAACCCAACGCCACCAAAAATTATTAGAAGGAAGGTTTGTTTATGAGTTAAAAGTCCTTCTAAGCTATCAAAGGATCCTAGACCCAAAAGGTGTCTAAACATTTGAAGGAGGGAGAAATAAAAAGAAATAAAAGACTTTATGAAGGTGGAAGACAAAGGTGTGCATCATAAAAAATATAATGGACATTGCATGAAACAATGAATTAGAATTCCAAAAACTACTTGAACATCACCCATTCTAAGGAAAATGTCCACATGTCGAATGTCTTCTAATAAGACATATTTAATGAAAGATGATGTTAAAGTTATTTCACTATAATATCACTATGTAAACATCATGTTTCACTATTAGTTGACATAATTCACTATTATAATTTACTGTGCTAAATAGGTTTATTTTTATGTTGTTTTAAATATCCTATGTTACTTTATGATATACCTTATATTATTTTAGGTTACATTAATTATTCTAACTTATACCCTAAATTATTATAATTTATTATAAGCTATTATAAATTATTATACGTTATTATATTTTAAGGTATCATAATTAGCTCATTATAGATTTTTAATGTATTTTAAATCAAATTATTCAACTAACCTTAAGCTATACTTTAGGTTATTTTATTTAAAGTTAATATATGTCATTTAAAGTTATATTTTAGGTTGTTCAAAGTCATTCTACTTTTTAATGTTATTATAATTTATTTTATCCTAAATATAACAACTTCAAATAATCTAAAATAAAATATGATGACCTAATGTAAAATAACCTAGGAGAACCAATAATATATTATGAAAAATCATGTACAATAGGCCACAATACAATAACTACCAATAACCTATGATAATATAACCTAGAATATCTTAAAATAATGTACAATAAAATAACCATTAATAGCCACCAATAAAATATCCACCAATAAGCATTAATAAAATAGCCACTAATAATCACCAATAAAATATCCACCAATAAGCATTAATAAAATAGCCATTAATAATCACCAATAAAATATCCACCAATAAGCATTAATAAAATAACCACTAATAATCATCAATATAATAGCCATCAATAGCCACCAATAAAATAACCACTAATGGCTTACAATATAATAGTTAACAATAACCACTAATATAATGGCCATCAATAGCCATTAACAAAATAGCCACAATAACCATTAATAACCACCAATAGAAGAGTAACCAATAACCACCAATAGCCACCATTAGCCACCAATAAAATAACCACAAATAACCTATGATTTTATAACTTAAAATATTGAATAATAACATAAGGTGAAATAACATTTAATAGCTTCACATAACAAAAAATAACCTAAGATAAAATAGCCAAAATAAGTTATATTAACTACAAATAGCTTAAAATGAAATAGCCTATAATAGTCAAAAATAACATAAAATAACAAAAAATAACTTAAAGTGAAATAACCTAAAATAACCAAAAGTAATTTAGAATAACTGAAAATAACCTAGGGTGAAATAATTAAAAATATACAAAAATAACTAAGAATAGCCATAAATAATGTATGATGAAATAACTTAGAACAATGAAAAGTAGTCTTTAAATAACTAAAATTATCTTAACGTAAGTAGTGTTATTATAATAACAAAAACATTATCCTTTTTTTTAAAAAATTCAAAAGAATGGTCATTGAAATGTTATTGAATAATGATATTAAAAAATTTGTAAAAATGATTTTACACTTTCCAAAAAAAAAATGTAATCATGTACATTATTGAATTTTTTAAAAAATTAAACTTTAATCATTTCATTTGGACAAAATGCAATAAGATATGAATTTATAAAATTTACATTTTTGTAATATTTAAAATGAAATATTTGATAAATAAAATGCAATGTAACACATTATGACAACAAGTGTGGTGGTTTGATGGCAAAGGTGTTTGCCTCCATCTTAAAAGTCAATGGATCAAATTACACAAATGGTGTGTTTGTGATCAATAATGATAAGTTGATCAAATATTCTTTTATGTAGTTTTTTAAAATAGGTGCCTAACTAGATTGATTACATGGCCTATGTACCTAGGCTAGATTTTTAACCTAACATAGGTAGTGACATTTGTTAATAATTCGTAGGCTAAAAAATTATGAATTTATTAATAATATTATATATTACATTAAATTATTAAATAATTTAAATTTAATTGATTTTCATGTTGCCTAGTTAATTAACTAGCAAATGAAATGGCTTGGTAAATTTGTATTTCACTTGAAAGTAATTTTATTTCACTAGGTGGACCAATTCATTCTCCATAACAACTTGTCCCCATTCACTAAAAGGATGACTAGTTTCACCATGGTAAAAATGTCCAAATTTTTTCAAAATCTAGTGAAACCTAAAATGAACTACGACACAATTTGATGTAGTGAAATTTAATTTAACATTTTTTTTTTAATTTAATATTTTGTTGTCACCAATTGGGTTTGAACCCATGACTTTGTTCTTAAACCCATGATTCCAAGGATGTTGGAAATGAAACCCAACACTAACATACATTTAACCGTGTAATACATTGAATTCTTTTTAATTTAATTTATTCTTTTGTGGAACATCAA
>Ga0209208_10011157_pt1 | contig 11540 bp, 8 predicted proteins | sample S1TSphfallax_3_FD_187694 | JGI IMG/M metagenome (GOLD analysis project Ga0209208, IMG submission 187694) | Host-associated microbial communities from peat moss isolated from Minnesota, USA - S1T2_Fd - Sphagnum fallax MG (SPAdes) (version 2) | ecosystem: Host-associated > Plants > Peat moss >...
ATAATGGATCTGACTCACTTTGGTGATTTGGAGTCCAACCGGAGGCACCAGCAGCAACCATCCAACACAAAAGAGAATGATGCTCATTATGAGAGACTCCAAACTTGTTCAGAAAAAGAAGCTCTTGGACGCCGGGTTTTGTTCGATGCCACCAACGAAATTTTGGTTCAGAAACTGGATCCTGTCAAATTCATTCCCCTGCCTTGGATAGGGAGGGATCAGCCTCAGCTGCAACAAAAACCAGCACGACAGCATCAGCTAGTCCAAGAGATCTGGGACGAGCTACAACATGTTCCATGTGTACAGTCTGAGGATGTCAATGACACTTTGTATACCATCCTTCTCAAAGATTTACACAAAACTGCAAAGCAGTGGACTGGTATGGATGGTGAACTTGGTGAGATAAGTCTGGAGGTGGAGCGCATGATTGTCAAGGAACTGATAGAAGAAATTGTGAAGGATTTGGCTAGTGGGTTCTGCAGCTCATGCCATCTGTCCACAAAACCCATTGAACCAGTGGCCAGACGACAGCTCTTTGCCCCTTGAGATCTTTAGTAGCCTGCATTGTACAGTCCACACATTGACATTATGATATTTTACATTACAAAGAGCCATGTTTTGTTGATCCAACTCACATGATTTGCAAATACGATCTTTACAAAACTGTTGTTTACTTAGGAAATCGGCTAAACATAAGTGGAACTGAACTCAGTACCAACAGGTGAAACAGATTCTCAACTGGTACAAAACTGGTATGCACCACGATTGCAGACTCAATTGACTCAACAATTTCAGTCTACTCTACCAAAGTTACAGAATGTACTGATGGGTCTGGGACACACTGAATCTAGAGTTACAACTAACCTTTTGACACTCATCTTTTGATGACTTCAGCAAATGGGTGCACACTCCCCAGCACAAAGATATAGGTGAAACATCATAATAGGTCCAAGTTGCTTCACCATACCATCAAACACCACCTTCTTTACTGAGTTCCTATGGCATTCCTGTTTGTGAGATCACATCTCCTTTGTTTTCACCGCTTTGTGAGACCACATCTCCTCAACAATGTTGGAAAGGTTCCTGAATCTTCACAAAATGATGGTGGCAGTCGAACAGAAAACTAAACAGAATGGTAATGTTTTCTTAATAGTTTTAATGAAATCACTGAGCACAAAGACAATCCAGCTCACAAGAAGCATATGAGCTTTTCATGACCAGATTGCAAAAAAGTTTCTGCTCAATCACAAAGATCTAGTAGCAGGTTCTCTGGAGTTCTACAAGAATATTAGAGTAAAATGAGCAGACTGCAGAAGATGCCAAATTTATCACAAAGAGTTTTGGCAATATCAGGCCGTTTAAGAATAAGACTTACACTGTGGGAAAACCAAACTTTGCACAACCTGAAAACCTTCCTAAGAGACTTCTACTGCTTCATGAAGATTACAGAAAATCTTCACAAATTTATTTGTTTTTTTTTTTTTGTTTTTGCGTTTGCTTTGTTTCCTCTAATGTAAGCTTTTCTGTGATTATTGAGGTTTGTGTTGTTGCAGAACCGAGAGATTACCATCAATACCACTTTATAAATCGGATGAGTCACCAAACATCCACACTTCCTAAGAGACTTCTATTGCTTCATGAAAATTACAGAAAATCATGCCAAATTTATGGTCTTCTTTTGTTTCATTTGTTTCTTGGAGCATAAGTTTTTACATGTTGATGAGATTGCACAATGTTGAACCAGGAGATTATCACCAATACCACTTGACAAATCTAAGGATGAGTCATTAAACATCCCTAAGCATATTCTCCTATCTTGGTCTATGCCTCAGTGTGTTGGTTTGTGCAGGAGTTGCTATAAGGAATGCAGAACTGGAACTGATCTTGTGGCCTGATTGCTTCAGACTTTTATGGATTGTGGTGGGAGATTTTGGAGGCTGTTGGAAGAGTAAACAAGGAGAGATTGCAGCAATTATTGTATGAGATAGAGCACAAGGAGGATACAGAGGGTCGCTATGCTGCTATATTGAGAGGGGAAACTCTCACTGGTATTTCTGGTACACATATACGTGGTGGAGGAAGGACATCTCTGCAGGTATCCTCTGCAACCCCACCTTCAAACCCCGCCACCACACAACAAAATGGTTCCTTCTAGGCTTTTTGGGTATGTGGCTGAACACTGGGATTAGTTGGGGATTATTGCAGCAGGATTCATCGCTTCCCCTTCGGCTCAAATATGGCTTCTGATATTGCAACTCTGAACCATATTTATAGACTTCTACTATCACATGGAATCCATTGAATTGAACCCTCTGTGGATGTTGGAAATTTTTGCAGGTTGTTGTGATGTATGATCACTAGTTGTGTTACCAACTGTACTTGAATTTAGATGTTGCAGAAACTCAGGAAATTGGTGTGGAACAGGTCTAGTAGTGTGGTTCATGGATGACTGCTCACAATTGCATTAACAAATTTTTGTGCTGAACCACAAAGAATAGAATTGTGTTGTGAAGTATTTGACAATTGACAGTGGAAAGGACAGGACAAACCATTTCAGATATGCCCTTGCGAGAGTAACAATCCCCAAGTACTGTCTGCACTACAACCCTGTCTGCACTGGCATTCAAATGGTGATTTACTACCAAATCTTGAGGTTCTGAGGGGAGTCCAAAGCTCTCACACAACTATATTGGTGTGGTCAGCCACTGAGGTCGATGTTCACTTTGCAACGGCTTAGAGCTTATGAATGGTTTTATAGCAAAAGCTTCTCCTCAACAACCCTATACTTGTCTCAATTTCCTGCATGCAGATGAGTAGGGGAGGAAGGGGAAGAAAGTTTACAGAATACAGTTTCCATGGGAAACTCCTGTGGTGGTGATGGATGAAATAAAAAAGCTGCCAGCACTGGTAGTGTTTCCTTCAACTGATTGTGCACATCCTACATACCAACTGCACCCTTGGCACATTGAGTTCCAATTATGTATATTGAGCATGGAGACATGAGGCATGTTAAAGAACTTCTACAAATTGAGATCAAACTCAATAACAGCAACTTCATCAATAAAAATCTGCTTATTCACACACATCTGCAATCATCATAACAATTTTCTTCAGAAAGCCAGCAAATCAAGGGAAAAAAAAAAGGAAGAACCTCAGAATCTTGTATGTAGTGACAGCTGCTCTGATTGTAGAACTCTCTCTTTCTCCAATGAATATACTGCAGAGGAGACCTGTTGTTTCCAATATATCATCTAGACTTGCAATTCTCAATGCAGTTCTTTATGTGAACCTGCTCTCTTCCTGTGGAGAAGCAAGGGGTCGGAAACAAAATATTCATCAGAGTTCAACCAATGTGACATGGTGTAGAAGTGACAATTTAGGAATTGAGCAACTGTTACAAACCTTGTCTTCTATAATAGCATATTGGCACACCTTGCTTGTAAGTTGTCCAAAATAGGCACCTGCATAAGGTGCTCTTACGTCAGAATTGAACAGCTAACCGCACTGCTCATGGCTGTCTATCTCTAAGGTCCCAATGTCCAACCCTTCATCTCCAAGGTAAGCAATCACTTTGTCTGTAAGTTTAAATGAAGCCAGCAGGAGCTTCACAATCTTTGCCGAAGAGACACAAGCAGTGTTTGGTTCTTCAACAAATCCCATCGTCACATGTTATAATACATCCTAGGAATTATTGATGAAATTAACAACCATGACAAAGGTGCTAGACCAAGGTCACATCTAAAGATCAAATGTCACACTTATAGTCACACGATTCGCACTCAAAGGAATCACATAGTACTCATAGTTGCAAGCATTGGTGATATGTAGTCCTTGACTAATGCCTTCCTCATCAAATAAAAAAACCTTCAAATTACACTTGAAGACCAATTGTTGCACTATGACTCTAAGAATGTTAAATATATCTTCACGACATATATAATATGTAGTTCATACATACATATATATGTGATAGACACAATTCCTAACTACCTACAAACTCTTTGAATCTTTATGAAAAACCTCTATGCATATGAAGGCTCTTGCTGTCCCCATATATCAACTTTGATTGTATAAATAATAGCATACTTCTCCACAACCAATGTTTCATAGAAATGTGTGAATTTAACATGGTAGTAGAGCAGGTTGCCCAAGGTAAAACTTTTAAATTAAAATTGATCAATGAATGAAGACAAAATGAGTTTTTTTTGTAGCATTCAAATGGATGTTTCACATGCCCCCACAAACTTGCCAAAAAGTATCAAAGATAAATTCCTCAATAGCCTACAATGAGTTGTGAAAACTTTTGAGCTTCGGGCACACTCCCTAACCCATTATGCCATACAAAAAGAGAGCACAAGAGGTCTAAGATAAGACTACAAAGAGATGCTTCACTTTCACTTTTAGCCACATCAACTACACAAACTAAACAAGGTGGCACATTCTCTTTGTGTCAAAACAAAAAGGTGGTATAGGAGGTCTAAGATGAGACTATAAAGAGATGCTTCACATTCACTTTTTAGTCACCTTGACTACACAAACTAAACAAGATGGCACATTCTCCTTGTATCAAAACAAAGAGGTGACACAAGAGATTTAAGATAAAATTACACAAACTAAACAAGACGTCAATTAGTGTAATGGAAGCCACATTTGGGACATTGGACGACCATAGACTCATGTTGGACTCATCATGGCCCAAATTTAGAGGAAAGATCAAGAGTTGTGTCCCAAAGGCTTGCCACAAGGCATTCAAAGTAATTTATGGATATAGTGTGTTGTGAACAACTTTCAAGGCTTAGGGAAACTTTTTAGCTTCTCATGTTGACACAAAAAGGAGGTGTGGGATCTTAAAGGGAAGACTAGGATGAGGTGTTTCATACTCATTTCTTAGTTCTGTCAACGACACAAACCAAACAATGTAGTGTAATGGGAGCCAAAATTGAAACATTATGGCCCAAACTTGGAGGAGAGACCACATTCTTGTTTATTTTAATCTACAATTGTCCATGCAACCTACATTGAAATTGAAAATTCTTGGGCTCTTGAAATACATTTTTGAATTTAAGAAAAAAGTTGTCTAAAACTTCAAATGACTATATAACTTTCAAGCAATGAAACAAATCAAACATCAAACATCATTAATTTATAGCTCTTGAAAATATTTCTCCGTTTTTGTATCATGCTCCCAATTGGACATGATTTGCCCTTCCAAATTGTGTAAAACATTTATGAGCATTTGGAAACATTAGGGACATTTTTGTTTTGAGTTTTCAAATGGCCATAACTTTTAACCATTATGTATTTTGATAATGTAAACTCACCATATTTTAGCTAGGATTGAAATCTTTTCAACAAGCCAAATTGTTTGATTTGGATGAAATTAATTCTACATGTTGCATTTTAAGCATTTACAACTCTTAGGAGTCCTAATTTAATCATAATTCTCAAAATGGGAATTCAAATTGAAAGTCACAAGGTGTCTCCCCTTGACTCCCAAACATTCCACATTTTGGATTTGCATTTGACCTAATTTGGGAGGTTGCCTTTAGGTTTCATTGATCCTCGGAAAAGCACTTGAACTTACCCATTTTGGGAGTTGGTCACACATCCAACTTAAGGTTACAACAGTGTCAATTAAAATTTAAAGACATGAAACATTAAAATACAATTAAAGGAAATTCACTTCCTCAAACTTGAAGAAGAAAGGAATGTGAAAATTGATCATAATGTCATTTGATTGGACTCCAAACCAATTTCAATACTTTGATAACATTGTTGTATTCCATGAATGGATTTAATCATCACCATGGTCAAGTTTTGCATCAACAATGAATTAAATACGAAGCAAGTCATTTGCATTTCATCAAATAGAAAATGGTTCACCATAATAAAATGGATGTTAGCCATAGTAAAAAATTTAATGGATGATATTTCCATGTGTAGAAAGATAGAATCACATTACTATTGAAATAAGAAAAAAACCCTAGTAATTGTCAAAGGAACAAAACAAATAAATAAATCCTATTGTAATTTAAACTACAACAAAAACCCATATTTTACAAACCATTGGGTGGCCACTACTAGGGTTAAAAGCTTGAATGATTAGGTTGAGAATGGCAAACTCCAAATCATAATCATTAATAACTATTTAGATAACAATGTTGTTTCCCATTTGCAAAACAAATTAATGTCAAAAGAAAGCATGGTTAGTGTCACAACACCACTTTTGGAAGAGTGTGAAAATGACACTCACACTCCCGAAATGGGGACTTGGGAGTCCTTTGGGACTTTCAAAACTTCAGAGTTCAATTGCAGGGGTCAAAACACCTTGCCTTGAGACGTTCTTCATGTCATTGAAAAGCTATTGAAGTGTAGATGTCGAAAATGGACTTGCATGAGCCATTTGGACATCTACATCACAAGTTATGCCAAAAAGAAAGGTCATGAGTCAAATTGGCAGTTTGATTCCTAACCACTAAAAGTCGAGAATCGATCCGACCTCGGTGTGTGCAGATGGAGTGCAACACACCTTTGGAAAAATCTCAACAAGAGTTACAAGTTTGCTTCAAACTTCATCCCAATTAGAGGCATGAGCAAAGAGTTATGAATTCACAAAGTCCTGGGAGTCCAAACCGAAATAGTTTCGGGATTCCTCTTTGAGAGTCCCGAGACAAAAAACTATTTGGATGTGGGTGCCACAGAGTAATGCAGAGAATACTATACGGGGGAAGGTGGTGGCTTCCTCCGAGTTTGGGCCATGGTGAGTCTTGTGAGTCCAGAGTTGCCCATGGCTTGTCCTAGCACCAAGGGTGTTCCAGAATGTGAACTAACCAACTTGTTGGTTGGCTTGATGCAGGTTCGAGTGAGTAACTAAAGCTTGTCCCTCTTCTTAGTCCCATCCCGGAGCTTCAACACACCCCTCTACCCTTTTTAGTGCTGAGAGCTGGGAGTGTGCCCTCAAGTCCCCACAATTTCATTGTTTTAGAAACCAAGGCCCATCTTGGGCCTAACTTGGGACTTGGGAGTGCGTCAATTGGAATTAATACAAATATTAGAATCAAGTGATTTATTATTGAAAATGTTTTCAAAACATAAATTGAAAACATTAAAGATGAAACCATGAAAGAATGTTACAAAACAAATTCATAAATTTAAGTCTTTTTTAAAATAGCTTGCCGTTCAAGGAGTTGAAATAAAAGATGATAAGGTCATACTTTCTTTTATGAGAAGTATGCCTACTAATTGTATAATTTTGATAAGATGCCAATGGTGGCAAGTCAATTTAAGCTTGTAATATTTGTTCACTGATGTGTTGCAAAAACAAACACTTATGAAAGCATAAAAAACTCATCTAATGTGACCTCTATACATTATATGGAGGAAAAAGATCTACATTGTGAAAATTGAATAATAGTAAATTTCCTCCAAAAAACATTTTTTCCAAGTAAGAGAAAAGAGTCACATACATCCTTTAAAAAAAGAATACCAATGAAACATTTAAGAGATGGTTTTATTGTCAAAATAGTCAATCAAAGGCAAGTAATAATCAAATAATGTAACTACACAAAATAAAAAGTTGTATGTGGCAACCTTGTGTATGAAAAACAATAATGATTTATATGGTATGTGGATACCAAAACAACTTTTCATGTGTCTCCCTATGACAAGGAGTAATTTAAGACATATGAGAAATTAATAATCAAATTATGTATTTACATGTCAAAATTTTCATCAAGGTGAAGTTTTTACTAAAACCAAATATTGTCATATTAGAAACATTCCAAATGTCTTACATTTCTTGGGTTTAAAGGAAAAAATATTTTTAACAAAACCAACTTGACTTGGGTATAAGTGGTGAAATTGTCATCATGATCAAATAATGTATCCTCAAAAATTGCAAGGACCACATTATAGATATAAAATGCAATGTGGAATTTAATTTATACAATTTGAGAAATAATATCAATTCATAAAAAAAAATTAACAATACTTTCATTCGATCATAATGTGACCCATCACAAATTTTATGGGCCATGATTTGAATTGTAGTTCTATGAAATTTGTTTTTTTCATAGGTTTGTTTAATCACAGATGTTGTGCATCTAAAACAATCATGAAGCGTGAATAAGTAAGATGAAGGATTTCATTTGCATCCTATCTATAAATGTTGTTAATGTCTAAACATTATGAACCTATGAAAAACATTCACAACATTTTTATTACCAAATCATGGCCCATGAAATTTATGATGGGCCACTTTCAATAGATCAAATCTATCACATTTAAGACTAGGGCATAGATCAATAAACATCGACTACAACAATTTTAAAAAATGGTTGATGGGAGATTTTTTTGATAAAATTATTATGAGCTTTTGTGAGCTTGTATTATAAGTTATGAATAGGCTAAAGTTTCCAAAGGTGGAATTACACATAAAGCACAACATGTATTAAACTCAATCTACAATGACATTTGTGTAGGATAAACACACTTGTATAAGGTACAAATTTAATATTTCCTCACATTTGACGATAGATCATTATATACAATGGTTCATTTACAAAACATATAAGTTTAATGTTTTTGAGAAGTTTTAAATTTATGAATTGGAAGGAAAAACCATCATCAAAGTTTTACAAAATGATCATCATATATTGAAAAGAGTATAAATTGTACTGATGTTGCAAGTCTTAAGTTCAAAATGAACATGCTTGCATAACAATCTTTGTAATATATCAAATGAAAATATGTGGAACAATTTTGCATGAACCTTTTGAATATAGAATAGTCAAAACCACACTTTTACATAATAAATATAATTTGGCATTTTTTTTGTCATGAGTATTTTTGGCATTGTAAAAATCATGAATTTAAAATCCATCACCTTTTGTAACCCATCCCAATTTGTCACATAATCCTAGCAAATAAACCCATTACTTTTTAATCAATCATTTAAATGGGCAAGGTTGGCTTCTATTATACTATTCACACTTTTTTATATTCTATAGCCATTTTGAATTAAAAAATAAGTTGTGCAATCATATATTTCAAGATGTGGTAAGTTGGGCTTATAATCCATCCGCACTTAATATGGAAATTTTGTTTTGCTACCTCCTAGTTATCTAATTAAAGGATATGTTAAATACATACAATTTGTTGATCTTTCCATGTTTAATTGTATTCTCATCAATTCTCACAACTTCAAGTACTAAAATTAAAAGTTTAAATAAATATTTAGGGTATCAAAATGTAATGATATATATATATATATAAGATTACTTAAATGTGTGCTTATTGAAAATTTAGGTAATAATATGGCGGGGAAAAAAAGTTTGCTTACATAATACCCCCCAAACAATGTTTTGTTTGATACAAGTAATGTAAAATTTTACCATTTAGTGTCCCCCTTGAGCAATTTCCTAAGTAATTAGCTATAAAAATGACCTCACCTCAAATTGCTTTAGTTAATATAGATTGTTTCAACATTGTTAAGATTGTTCCAACATTACATTTTGTGCTTAAGGATTTTCAAAGTACCTATTTTGTTTCATAATTTTTTTTCACCAATTATAAAACTTACCTTTATTTGAAACTTATTTGAAGGTATGTGTGTGTGTGTGTGTGTTGTACTAGATTGCAAAAAGAGGCAATTTGTAAGAAGAGATCAGTCTCACATCAAGAGTCCAAAAGAGGCAGTTCGGAACTCAAAAGAAAATTTCTGTCTTGTGCTAAATTGCAAAGGGAGGAGGTCTGAGTTTGGAACCCAAAAAAAAAATTCTGTTTTGTGCTAAATTGCAAAAGGAGGAAATATGAATTTGGAACAAGAACCCTAGCTATTCAATATGATTTGGAGCTATCAACTCAATATCAAAATTGTTTTGTTGAGCAGTTTAATTAACAAAAATATTATATGGAAGATAATAAAGGTTTTCACAAATCCAACATTTTGCACATGGTTTGCAAGCTTTTTAAATCTTTATACAAAACTACTTGAAACAATCACCAAAAGTTTTGTACCAAAGTTCTTATTTTCTTTCCAAAGGATTTAGATCAAATACTTGTTTGGCATCTTACACTGCTATGACATGATTACTTATATCTTGTTCAAGCACCCATGGAATCTAGGATTGAAGTTAGAAAAAGAAAAATTATCTTAAATAATTGGTTGATAAACAACCAAGGGATTTATATCATTATTCCCATGCTATGGGCAATTTCATGAACAAAATTACTATGAATGATAGTCCTAATTGCAATTTTACCATAAGTATCCTTGCCCAATGTATGTCAAATCTAAGCATTTCACATTGGTGAGACATTAAATGAGTGTTGTAGTATGAAAGGTACATTTTACATAGGTACTAAATATCAATGAGATGATGAAAAAAAAATTCTGGATGAATATTTAAATGTGAAATGGGAGGGAGACAAAGACACCTTGTGTATATCCACATTTGTTTACTATTCTTTGATTGTCAATTGTGTTATTTCATGGGTGAACCAGAAGAATACCTTTATTGCACAAACTAACACAACAATTAGTGAATATATGGCACTATCTAAAATAATTGCAAAAGTCATATTTTGATTGTGACAATTGCTACAAGACATCAATTGTCCACAAGTTGATCGGACAATTATTTATTCTAGATTTAGCCAAAGTGTCATCACCCTCTCTGCAAATTCAAAATTTCAATGCAAAAGTAAAATTATTGTTATTATTGTTTCTTAGTTATTGAGAAAATGACTAGTTATCAACAAGGGTCCAAGAGTAGGTTGTTCATAGTAGACATGTTTAAGGTTTGATATTGGTTAAAAACCATATAAAAACCTTTTACCCATTTAGAATGTATTTTGTAGACCTAGTAAGACCCTTGTTAGCCAAGTAATGTTTGATAAAAACCAAATATCAGTGTGCCCATGTAAACAATTGTTTCATTCACTGTTGAAGGCAATGACACCCGCAAGTCAATTGATTTGTTGAGGTCATTAAAATATGTCCCCAAAATTCTACACTTGCCATTAGCCCAGGCAAACAACAATGGGGTGACGAATAGTTTTGGGAAGAGAAATTGCATGTAGCTAATGCGAAGCTTTGGGGGAAGTTTCCTGGGAAGCTTTGCATGCATTCAAGGCTCCTCGAGTTTTTTCCTTTTGGGTTGGGATGTGGGAGGGAGGTTTTTTTTCATTTTCTTTTGTTCCCAATGTCTTTTCATCAAATCCCCAATGGGTTCCCATCACATTCTCAAATTGTTCCCCATGTTCTCACTATGTACCCCAAACATGTTCTCAATAATGCCTTTTTTTATGCTATATGCAAATGTTGTCCTTCTCATACATAGATGGGTTGAAGGGAAGGAATAGTACCTTTCTTCTATTTTGAGGACTTGTGTGACTCATTCGTGCGTCACTTTCCCTTTTCATCTGAACTATAAATATAGACAACACGCAAACCATCGGTGCTTTTCATCTGAACTATAACCATCGGTGCTTTTCATCTGAACTATAACCATCGGTGCTTTTCATCTGAACTATAAATA
>Ga0209208_10011159_pt1 | contig 11539 bp, 8 predicted proteins | sample S1TSphfallax_3_FD_187694 | JGI IMG/M metagenome (GOLD analysis project Ga0209208, IMG submission 187694) | Host-associated microbial communities from peat moss isolated from Minnesota, USA - S1T2_Fd - Sphagnum fallax MG (SPAdes) (version 2) | ecosystem: Host-associated > Plants > Peat moss >...
CTTGTGAACTTAATTCTGTAGTCATTTGCAAGCTTCCATCCCACTTTCTGCTGTCTCACTTCAGACATTCTCTCAGCAATTCTGTCTGGTTTCCTAGTAAACAGTTAAGCAAAGGCTTTTGACAGGCATTGTGGTTTTAAAGTAGAAGATTTAGGCCTTCCAGTCTATGATCAAAACAAGCAGTAACTGACACTTTACTCGTGGTTCTCAAAAATTATAGAATGTGTTCTGACTCTTAATTGGGGTTCTAAAAAATCTACAATTTTGTGTTCCGGCATAAATAATGATGAACTATTGAGAACCATATGAGAAGAGAAGAAAATGGAAAAAAAGAGGGGAGAAAGGGGAGAGAGTGTGTTTGCTCAGCTTGGAACCTTGTTGCCTGAAGTGCATTACACTAGTTTTTAAAGAAAAACCAAAATTAGAGGTTATTAACAAAATCAAAGAACCGCCCAACTCTGGTCAACACCCATGTTGGTGGGTCCTTTGTTTTGAAGAACATTTGATGCCAGTTGTAAAAAATGAACTAGAGTTTGCTCAATTTGGATCCTTGTTGCCCAAAGTGCATTACACTTGTTTGTTTCAAAAACAAATCAGAAACAATCGTTATTAACAAAAAATCAAAGAACTGCAAGTCGCCCTAGAAGTTAAAAGAACCAAAAAGGACCAATGGGGGATGCTTCTTTAAATTATTTATAAGTCCAGCAACTCTCGTGGACACCAGTGTTGGGCAGTTCTTTACTTTTATGAAGACTATCGAATTCCAATTCCTTTAAAAATTAAAAAAAATGATTATCTCTGTTTTGGTTCCAAACATAAATGGAACTGGGAATCCAATTTCTGGTCCAGCTCAAAAAAAAATCAGTTCCATTTCCAGTTCTGAAAATCAAACCCTGTTTCTGTCCAGTTCTTACTAAGCTGAACCCGAACTGACAATTAACTGTAATGCCTTTGGTTAACCCTAGATCTAATCACTTTTCATCAAAGACGTGTAATTCAGTTATAGTTCCATTTTTTATTTCATACATAAATGGAACCAGGAATTCCCATTTTGGGTTCAGTTCTTCAAAAATAAATTGTGATTCTGGTTCCACTTTTGAAAATCGGAGCCAGTTCCAGTTCTTACCAGTTGGAAACGACTGGAACCAGTGGTTATGACCCGCTGAAGTTCATACCTACCTTACACCAGTTAGCACTTAGGTAAAGTGCTAGTGGGTTGTTTGTAGGTAGTAAAAGCAAAAACTATGCTAATTACCGTGGTTAGCTGGGGGATTGGAAGTCAATGGAAAAATGTTTCCTGTCCACTCATCATCCATCCCTTGTAGTGCTGCGCTCGTGATTATTGGTTCACTCTTTGGTAGCGACCTTCCACTAGTTCATCCTTCTTCTAAGAAGGAATTTCTTGCACAACTTGACCTTCCAACTTGATGGACTTTGTGGGCGTTTTGACGCGTTGTTGGGAGTGTTGTTGAGAAAAATGAAATATCCTTTGCAATTACAGAGATTTGGTATCGAAGAAGGAGCGAGCATTGGTATCTAAGCTTTCGGTGACACGCGCGCTAAACGCTTCCAGCGAAAAATATCTCGAGCAGGCTATTTAAAAACAAATAACAATCTCTATGTGTTTTTTACCAAGAGCACGAGACATGAGGAGGGTAGGTGGCTGCATACCAACTACCTCAAGCCGCACACTCGGCCCTTCTAGAAGAAGAAGACCAGAAGATCAGCATAAACTTTAAAAGCCTACTGCCATGTTCACGAATAATTCTTCAGTTTCTCGATTTCTTCGGTTGCAAAATCGCATTCGACTCTGTATTAGCCCAAACAAAAAACTAGAACAATCACTTACAGAAACCACTTTCTTGCAATTCCTACTAACATCAAGCTCAATTCTCTCTACGCATATTTGGAGAGATTTTATTGTTTTGAATTTGGATTTTCTGCCAAGTTTCGAGTTTATAATTTTGGGAGTGACATCTTTCAAGAGACTTGGGGTTGTAGTTCAAGAGAGAGGGAGGTTTGGGGTGTGGTGTTTTCTTTGCAATTTAGAGAGAGAGCTATGTCAAGTAGGTCTTCAAATGATGCCACTGATGGGGCGTTTAAGATGAAGGAGTCTTCGTTCCGCCAATTCATCTCAAGACAACCTGGAGCTGAATTCCCTCCAGAGAAGGAGAGGTACCATCTTTATATATCCTATGCGTGTCCTTGGGCATCAAAGTGCTATGCCTTCATGAAGCTCAAGGGTTTGGAAGACGACGTTATTGGCCTTACGGTATCTCTTTTCTCTTCTCTTCTCTTCTCTTCTCTCCTCAGCGTAACAACATTGTGGTTTTGTTTCTGTAAAACTAGTGTTAAAGACAAGTTAGATGTATGGAAATTTTTCTTTTGCAAATTGTGAATGATAGATCACATGAATGCATGACATGAAAAATCCTTATGTTACATTGTGGTTTTGTTTGTGTCAAACTAGTAGTTAAAGACATACTAGACGGATGGAAATTTTTAGTTTTCCAATTGTGAACAATATGTCACATGAATGCATGACATGAAAAGTCCAACTTCCTCCATATTTGTACTTTTCCTTTCTGATGAGAGAATTTAATAAGAATTTAGAGCTTTTAACACAATGTGCTTCTCTGATTTTTAATAAAGGGTGCACAACCCCTCACATTTCTGTATACATTTGGAGATGTTGACACATGCTTCTCTGACTTTAATGAGGGGTGTGTGCACAAACCATAACATTTCTGTATACATTTTCAACCTTGTAACCTCCTCCTCATACTAACAGACAGTGTTCTGGCATATTACTAGTTGTGCTCTTTGTTAAGGTTAAGAAGAGAATTGAATTTAGTTGATTTCTGGTGCAAATCTTAAACATGGGCAACTGTTTTAGTCTTAGCTTGTCTACAAAAATTTTACGGTGATGTGAGATTGTCAAAGTGGATCAATTTTTTGGACTCAATGTTTTGGATTTCTTAGAAAGAGGTTCAATTACAGTCTGGGCCTGGGCACCATTGAATCTGCTTCAAAATCTGGAAGAACCACTTGTATTACACTTGCCTTTGGTTGTTCTCAAAATATGACTGAGCAACATTGTTCAATAATCTACTGTTCTGTATTTCATGATCTTGTGGTTTCTAGGTTGTGAAGCCATTGTGGGAAAGAACAAAGGAAGGAGATGATCATTATGGATGGGTATTCCCTGAGACTGAAGATGAAGTCCATGGTGCACAACCAGATCCTTTGTATGGGGCTAGGTCAATTCGAGCACTTTATGATTTGGCTGACCCAAATTACAATGGAAGATACGGTGTTCCTGTAAGACCCTGCTAAACACTCCCCATTTTCTCTACCAATTCTTATTGATCATAATTATCATGGCTCAGTTTGATTTTTTGGTTTGTGTACACACTTTGTAGGTAATTGAAGATTATTCTGTAAATTATGTGCACTTGGGTGATTGTAGGTACTTTGGGATAAGAAAAAGAAGACAATTGTGAACAATGAGAGTTCAGAGATCACAAAAATGTTCAATGATGAATTCAATGATTTTGCCAAACATCCACATGTGAATCTGTACCCACCACATTTGAAAAGCAATATGGAGCAAGTCAACAGCTGGATCCACTACTCCATCAACGTTGGTGTATACCGATGCGGCTTTGCAACTAAGCAAAAGCCTTACGAGGAGGTAATGTGCAGATTTCAAGATTGGTTTGTATGTAGGAGGGTAGCTAAGAAATGTCCATAGATTGTGTCCAATTTGTCCCATGGTTGCTTTTGTATTCAAGATAGGTTGCTGATTTGACATCATTGTTTTCAGTTTGATACATTGACATACGAGCATTCAGATTTATATGGTTGTGACCATAGTGCAACTTCTGTCATTGGAATCCTTTATCTTGGGCTATGGCCAATATTGAATATGGGCATCTTTTTCGAACTCAAATGGTTGAATTTGGCTTCAAACTAGGGTTTTAGAACTTTTATCATTGTGAGGTTCTAATGGCATTTAGACTGACCTTTATAAATGTCATGCTTGGTACACCCATCTCTTTTGGTGAAACATCTTCTGTGGCATGCCATGGTCATTAACAGGCCTTTATGGAGCTGTTTGCTGCCTTGGATCGGTGTGAGGATATATTGTCAAAGCAGCGTTACATTGCAGGCAGTGAGTTGACTGAGTGCGATATTCGCTTATTTGTGACTTTTATCCGTTTTGATCAAGTGAGTATGGAGATTTCTTGATTCTCATGAGAGTTGTATTTGATCAGGTACTGTCAAATGTTTGCAAGAAGTCCAATAGAGAGGATCTGGCATTCATATATTCTTCAGTAGAACTTCAACCTGTGTGCAATGGTGAAACTTGTTTATTTCCAACTTTGATCAGGTACACTGTCAAATGTTTGCAAGAATTGTACTAGAGGATCTTGTATGGATCTGTACAATGTCTATACAATATCTCTCCTAGAGGAGCTGTCTGTAGTAGATCTTCTAACATAGACTAAAATCTTGAGAAGTAAGTTGCTACTGCTTGATTCATTTCTCTTTCTGGGAGTGTTTTTGGATCGTCTTTGGACTGCTCAATGAATGTATCAAGCAGATAATTTCAAGGTTTTACAATGGCATGGTGAATTCTCTATTGCATAAGCATCAGTGAGGTTCTGTTGCAGTAAAAGGGCTCTGATTTTGTGTTTTGGGTGTACCAGGTCTACTATGGACACTTCAAATGCAACAAGCGGTTGATCCAGCAATACCCAAATCTGCTCAATTACACCAAAGACATATATCAGACCGACAGCATTGCTGATACTGTAAATATGTTCCACATAAAACAGGGCTACTACAGAAACCAGAAGGCATTGAACCCTCATGGTGTTGTCCCCATTGGTCTAAATATCGACTTTTCAACAAAGCATGACCGTGACAGGTTTTAAGTCAGGCCAATTGTGCAAGGAAAAAAATTGCTAATTAGCAGGCTTTCTCATCATCAGCTGCAAATTGGAGCATTTACAATATTTGAAGCGTGTCAACAAAATGCTTTTTTGTGTGAAGATTCTACCAAGTGGACTGGGTCTGCAAGCCAAATTACAGAATAAATTAATTGTAACTTGCTTGTAGGCTTTTTTATGCAAAACAACATTTGCCAACAAAAGCATCACTTAGCCTCTGACTCTTCATGAAGGAGTACAGCTCCCTCTTCACACATGTACAGATTTTCTCCACATAAATATGAAGTTCGGTGTCACAGTGAAAATCATGAAGCATTTGTCCAAAATTCTTTCCATTTTGCATGGGTTAGAGCATGCAACTTACCACACTTTCTGTTTTAGCAACCTCTCCTTGTCATGCGAAAAGAGGGTTATCCTTCAAGTACCATTTTTGCTTCAAAATTGTAAATTGGTGGATTTGGTGACATTGGCCCATCTTAGACTACCATCATGCAAAATGAGAGAAAGATGCTTGCAGTTGGAAACTGTAGATTATGAAAAAGGCTTAAGAAAACCAGGCAGCACAAAAATGAAACTAACCAACCAGCAAGCAGGAAATATGCATAACTTGGCTCTCAAAGGATCTGAGGCAAGCTAGCAGGTAATAGGGTGATGCGTAATGAAGGTGCGATGCCTTAGGTGGAAGTCGACTGTGTGAGGAACAAATTACAACTGGAAGACATCTTATTAAGGCAGGAGAATGACACAGATGGAGAATGTAGCACAACATAAATAACAGGGCTTAGGGTTCTCATCAGTATCAAGAAATCTCGATACTTACAACTAAGAAAGCCAGGACAGGCCAAAAACCTGAAAGTGAAAGAAAGACTTCCATATAAGGACTGCAAAACCATGAAGTAGAAAAACAGAAGAACTTGAATGAGAGATACTTTATAAAAGTACCTCAACAGTTACAGTCACACTTGTTGAAGGACCATCAACAGTAACATGTAAGATGGCAACTTAGATATCACAACTTACCCAACAACTTCATCAGCTCCCAACAACTCTTCTATGCCGGCATAACCACATAGCACATTTGAAAATTGTCACATGGCATATTAATTGTATTTTAGAATAAATGAATAAAAATAAATATTTATTTTAGTAGTTATGTAGGTCATACATAACCATAGGTAGCCAGAAAAGTAAGACCTCCTTATTTACTTAGGTATAGGTAGGTAGAAAAGCACAAGACTAAGTGAACTCAAAAATAACAATAATTTATATTTATTTTTAATTTATGATTTGTTTTTAAGAATAAGTTATTTTGAGCTCATCCCAAAATGACACATGTGTTTTAATATGAAAACATAAGAGAACACACCTTTTTTATAAAGTTTGTAACATGAGATTCAAAGACAAAATATATTGGTTAAATCTTTTGTTCTTTAGTTACAAATTGAATTGCAACTATAAAATGATTTTCCCACATGCTTTATGTTTGTTTTTCATCATGTAAGTTATACAATTAAGCTAGTGATTATATTATAATTAAATATGGGAATTAATTATTTAATATTTAGTTATTTGAATGCATGATTTGAGTTATTTATTTGTTCAAATAATTAATTATCAAAATGGTTTATTTGATTTTATGAGAAAAATTTATTTGAAACATAAAATTTTGAATTAAATATATGATAATTAATTATTGTAATGAAATAAATAAATTTTAATATATGAGTAATTAATCAACCTAATTTATGTGTTAGTTATTTCAAATAATTTATTATTTGATTTAGATAATTTATTATCAGATGCTTAATTAGTTGGATTCATATAATTACACATTTATCACCTGAATTTTTATTAGTCATTCTAATTAATTAATGAACTAATTATATGAATCAAATTTATTTATAATTCATAATAATTGATTATCATTTTAATTAATTAGTTCATAATAATTAAATTAATTAAATATTGATTAACAAGTAATAAGTAATAAATTATTTAAAATCATTATTAAATATGAATTTGGGTTTAAAACATCAAAATATAAATAGGCATATCCATATGTACACTAAATTGAATTTTTAATATAATATACACATTGCTTTTAGTTTCAGATTTAAATTAATTATATGTATCCAAATACTTAATTAGTTAATGAATTTCATTTATTAATGATTTGGTAATCATTGATGAGTTAATAATCATCTTAAATAATTGATCTAATTCATTATGAAATATTCCAACTTGGATAAATGTTTATTTGATTATTATTTATTAATTAATTACTTTTTGAATTAATGTAAAATTAAATATATGAATTACTCTTATTTATTCATATTAATAGTCAATTATTTAATATAATCAATAAGTTCATAATAAGTAAGTGTATTAAACATAATAAATATTTAGTAATCAAATTATTAAATTATTTATAAAACATTACATATGAATATGTAATCTTATTAAAGTATAAGTCCTTGCACTATAATCATAACATAATTTAATAGTAGTACTTTAGTATTAGCACACTAATGGCTCTATTAATTGTATCAATGGAAATCATAATAAAAAATTAGTTGCAAATGTATTCAATAATGGGTGATGGAAATTTGAACACATGGCATGATCACATGTATGTACATTGTAGATTAGTTGTAACATAATCGATACTTTAGTGGCACATTTACAATAATTTTAAAGTAGTTGTCACATGCAATTAAAATGTAATTTTTAAAAAACTCAAACATGATTGACTTCATATTTATGTACAATGTGTACAAATTACCATATATAAGACCCATTTTCAACTCACTTGTAATTAAAATATAATTAATTAGTTTTTTGACTTGGCAATTTATTTATTAATACCCCATATTTCCAAGGGGGTAGTTGCATAATAATTATGTATGAGTTTTTTTGACCTTTAGTTCCAAAATAATGTGGTTTCGATGGACGCAATTTCTTACAGTGTAGTCCACAAATGGAGGATATTTTTCTAAAGACATGAGATTTTTAATTTCAAAGAGTGACCTTCCCCTATGGTTGGTGCCAACCATAGGTTAGCTATTGGTGCTCTTGTGAACATGAATTGTGAGCATGTGACCCTAACTATTGTGAGCACGAAAAATCTTTTAGGAATATTTTTTCCACATAGATTAAATATTTTTACTATGTGGACATCATATTATACCATGCATAATTATTTGGGTCTATGTGGCAAAATATTCCCATTTACATTGATGGAACATTCAATCAAATAAACAATAGTCCTATAATTTTGTTTAAGGGTAAAAGTAAAAGGAAGCAATTACACCACCCAATATAATGTCATGCATTATTAATCAATATTTAATTAAAAAATTCAATCTAATGAACTATGATTTTTCACATAGTAAAACATGATTTATACCTACCAGACTCATGAATCGACATTAATCCAATCCTTTAACAAATCAAAACATACTAAATAAAAACAGTAATAATTGGTGCAATTTTTGGCCATGGCATGAAACACATTACATCATGTTGAACCTTACAATGGACATTTTTTTAACAAATTTTGGTGTCACTTTTGATTATTATTCTTTCTTACATAGAGGCTAAAAAATGAACCAACAAGTGGTATTTTATTCAAAAATTTAGTTTTCAGATAATTATATTGGATAAAATTAGATAAATTGTTGTGATTATTAACAATTTGAACTAAATTAATTAACTTAAATCACTAATTCATATAATTAAATATTAAATAATTGATTCATATATATAATAATAACTAGTAATTTAATTGTATGACTTACATAATGAAAAACAAAGACAAAGCATGTGGGAAAATATTTTGTAGTTACAACTCAATTTGTAACTAAATGTTTTTTAAAGATTTAACCCATATGCTTTCTTTTGGAATCTCATGTTTTCTTTTATATTCTCATATTAAGGTACATGTGCCTTTTTTGGATGAGAAATATGTATATTTAAAAATTCAATTAGTATGCCATGTGGCACTTTTTATTATTATGCCACGTGTCAAATTTTAATGGATGAATGAAAATTAATAATGTCAACATGATGTTATGGTTATAGTTGTAGTGGAATTACAAAGTAGTTGAAAATGAATGTTTTGACAAAAATTGCAATTAACTTGCAATTGAATTGCAATGAACTATAACTCTTGCAACTCATGAAACTTGTTTGATAACATTCATAGCATAGAAATATGATGAATTAAAAGTGGTCATTGCAATTCAAAAATTGAGTTACAAGGCCAATTACAAAACAACCTTTTTTTCATAGTGCAATGAAATGATTTGGTTGTTCAATAGGAATTAAAGAATGTAGTAGCAAATTTGTAGACTAGACCATACACAATCTGTAGGCATAGGTAAATGAATTCAAAGTTGTAGAATCTAAATCAATTAGCAAGTGTGCTACACTTTAATTCTCAATGGACTAATACAAATCTAAGTCACATCATGAGATTTTTGAGCTACACATTGACATCACCAAGTTGATAGGTCTTGTGACAAAACTAAAAAGTCAAGAACCTTAATTTGCATACTACAAGTTGCACAAGTAGGAAAACCTCAAGGTAAAGAATGTATTGTTTAATTTGCATCATGAATCGTTGGACATTTAAGCAAGCGAGCTAGTTATGTGATGGGATGAAATGCAAGACATGTTTTGGGAAAATTTGTTGTAGGTGCTACAACAATTATCAATTAATGAACAACTTTATCAACATCAATTAAAAGTGTATAAGAATGCATTTCTCAACTTCAAATACATTCCATTAATATTGAACCTAAAATCACCACCAAGTGGACCTTTTTCATGCAAATCTTAATGGCACTAAATTAAGTTTGCCCTAGGATGAATAGGCACAACAAGACATGCCAATATTTGTGGAATTGAAATTGCTAGTTGATTTCAAAGGTGGTGGTGTTTTTTATGACATTCAATTAGTGGAACAATATGAGGATTTGGAGGGTTAAAAGTTCTTCTTTCAATCAATAAAGCTTAATACACCATCATTAACCTTATAGGAACCAAAGCAAACTCCATAGGAGATGGAGCAAAAATAGGTGGTCGACCTTATATTAGTTCAACCTTAACTAACACATGTTGTTCCACCAAAAGGGTAATTACACATTCTTGTATAATTAATACATGTGTGTTTTAAGAACATTCTTGTTGTATGGCAAACACACATAAATGTCATGGTGAAGAAAACTATTAGGAACTAAGGAATTTAAGAACAAAAACTTGTTATTACTTGCAAGGAAAGGACCCGTCAAGATTGTCAATAATAGAATTATTAACAAATTTGAAATCTTGTAATTAAAAACATCATTTTGATTTTATATATATAATAATTGCATAGAATTGGAGTTAATACTTATTAGTGCATTATTAAACCTTTTTTTAATGAAAGAAAAATATACCATTACATTTGCGACTAGTTTTGGGAGTATTTGCAACTATAAAATCAAATGTCAATTATTTTGGTCATTGTTACAACTATGTTACAACTATTTATAATTTCATCCTAGATGGTTTTTAAGTCTATTTTCATCCATGAATATGCTGATATGTCCTATTAATCATAATAGTCACCAAGTTAGTTGCACCCTTAAAGGTATTTTGTGGTGATTTAAGGGTATATTTTTTATGTATGTATTAAAATTATATTTAAGATATATAACCCATATAATAATATATATATTTACATATATTAATTATTTATATATATGTATATTGTTCATATATTGAATTAAAATTTTGATATTTTGAATTTGAAAATGAAAATTTGAGTTCTGAAAATTGGTAATAAGAGTTATAACAAATGAAATAATAATCATAATCATAATCATAAAATAACTAGTTAAGCTAGTTATTAGTTATTAGCTACATATTTAGCCTAAACCTACCTACTTACTGTATTTAAAATTATTTTTCATAAGCTCCAAAACTAGCAAATTGAGATTGTGAAGTGTTTTATTAACATGCATTGACTTGCTATTGATTGTTATGTTTTTTAAATTATTGAAACTTTTAGGGAACTAGTGAAATGATGCCTTATTAATTAACATTTTGGTAAGTCGAGGCTTTACCCCATGTTTTTGTGCCCTAAACCTATGTGGACATGGTCCAACAATGTTAGGCTTTCTTGTGACTCTCCCTGGTCTGCCCCCCTCCTCTCTTCCTGGAGTTTTTCTCCTCAGCTTCTTGATGCTTGCCATATCTTGCTCCCTTTCCTGCTTTTTTTTCGTGCTGCATCAAATGTGTCAGATGATGGAACTGCCATTCCAGGAGTATGCAAAGCAACAAAAGTACTGAGCCTTGTTGTGAACTAGAAATCAATACAGACAAAAACAGTCTAGAGTGCAAATGAAGAATACTTGCCAAAAACAGTGTGAGAGCTGCAGGAACTGCTACAACAACAACAAACAAGAAAATCCCCATGGAAAGCAGTTTCAAGGAAGTCCCTCTGAGTATACTCTTCAATGCAAGGAAGTAAAAAGCTTTGTCCCATGATCAGAGTCTTTCATCAGATCTGGGCATTTAAGATTTAGACTCAGTGTTCAAAT
>Ga0209208_10011160_pt1 | contig 11538 bp, 5 predicted proteins | sample S1TSphfallax_3_FD_187694 | JGI IMG/M metagenome (GOLD analysis project Ga0209208, IMG submission 187694) | Host-associated microbial communities from peat moss isolated from Minnesota, USA - S1T2_Fd - Sphagnum fallax MG (SPAdes) (version 2) | ecosystem: Host-associated > Plants > Peat moss >...
CCTGGTACATCAGCAGCCAGGGTCATCACATGAGATCACCCCAAACCAAACATCCTTGGATTCGTTGCAGTCACGTGTGAAGGAGTTGACAAGGAAGCTACGAGAAGCTGAGGAGAAAGCCAAACAGCTGGTGGGTACTTCTGCAGGATCATATTGTGTTGCTCTAATACTTTAGGAATTCATATCTACTAGTTCCATTGCTGCTAGCTGCATTGAAAACAGAACTACTAGAGTCTAGCCCACGATGTCTCATGTAGTGTCATCGTGTGGGGAGAAGTCTTATGAACTGTTTATGATCATGAACTCGTTTCTGTTGCTGATAATTCATCTCCTCATGTCGAGACCTAGTTCAGAAGCTGGTGAGAAGTGTCTTCATACATGTATGTGTGCTGCAGAGTTCGAGCCTAGCTAATGAAAAAGGAAGAACAGCAAAAGCTTGTGAGGAAATCTCACGGCTGAAGGAAAAACTGGCCAAGTTATATGCTTCTCAAGCTCAAGAAGTATAAAATATACTTGACCTTCTTCTTCTTCCTGCAATTCCTAATTTCCAGATCTAGTTCAACTTGAAAACTTAGGGAGCTCAAGGATTTTCAAACAGCAATTAGCTAGCTGTAATGGGTGTGTTGTTAATAAAGATGCTAAGACTGCTTAATCTAATCTATATTTTTTCTAATCAAGAGAGATGTGTAACTAATTATGTGGGAGGCTGGATCTAGGAGGTTACTTCCAGCTACATTGAGCTTGATTCCTTTGGTTGTGCACATGATGTGTATGTAGCAGCAACCTGCTAAGATTGCTGCAATGATACAAAGGCTCCGTATGGCTGAGTGTGAAGTTGTTTCTTCACGCAGATCAGTCTCCTACTATGAGGTAAATAATAATATTGTAGCTCACAGACTATAACTTAGAAACCAGCTTGGCATGTAGAATGTAATGTGGATCCTTTTCAGAGCTCCCATTTACAATGAGCCCTGCAAGCTCTCCAGAGATGGAAAAGGCCACAAATTTGTTCAGGTAAATTCAACCTTCAAGATGTATAGCATAAAGCAATGCCACATGATGTATATGTATATGTCCATATTGTGTAATTTTTGTTCATGAGCTGAGATCAGGATGGTTTGGCATTTTTAGAACCAACTGAAGACTATGGAAAGCCGGAACTCAAAGCAAAAGGAGAAGAAAGAGTTGCAGGATTCAAGTAAGAACTGCAGCCTGAATCTTAAGAGGAAGGAGAAGGATCAGTTGCAACAGCAGAAGGTTGCAGAGTCTGAGAAGCAGCAGCAGCTGGATGCAGCAGCTAAGGGGAAGAGTGTAAAACTGGTAAGTGGCCTAACAATTCAGGCCCACCTAGTTAAGCTTTTGATGTAATTAAGAAGCTATATTGGTCTGCAGTGATCAGCCCTTCATCTTCAATTTGTGCAATCAGTCAATATCTTGGTGCACATGATCATATAGTAGTAGCAATATACATCTTGGCATGTGAGGAAATATTAATTAATTATACTGAGAATAGTCAATTGATTTAAGATTGATTAGACTGAGTGCACATGTATGCATTAGTACTAATTTGTTGTTCCTTTTGTAATTGTGCAAAGTTTGAACATCATGATTCTAGACTGATCCAAATTACAAGTTTTGCTTAATTACAAATTATTTTTGTGGGTTTGATCAAGGTGGAGAGATCTGGAACAATGAGCAAGATTTCTTCCAGTGTTAATCACAACAAAGCCAGCAGCAGCTCTGCAACAGCTGTGACTACAGTGTGTGGCCCATCAAATGGAAAGAAAGGTTCTAAGAAATCAAAGTCGAAGACCCAGTGCAAAACTGACAATAAATTCAATGTGGAGGATGCCCTTGCTTTCATCAATGAAAAGGGCCCAGCTAGAAAGAAAGTGAATGAAGGTCCCCAGGGAAGTTCTTTATTTCTTGCTGCTGGCATCTCAGTTGGCCTGATTTCCATTTTCATTGCAATTTTCATTATTGGCTCAGGAGCTTCACTGAACTGATGATGATTCCACAGCTAATGAATAGAGATATCAGAAGAACTACTGTTTGGTTTTTCTAATACCTCTATAATGTCAGAAGGTGTCCAGATCTGTTGCATAGTGCCACAAGATACAATAGATTTCCCAAATGATGGACCTTATGAGGACAATGGACATACATAACATGATACATTAATTTAGGGTCTATTGATTGCAGAAAACAATATCTGGATTTTAAACTCCAATTGCAATTGTAGATGGACATATTATGGTATATATCATGTTGCACAACTCAAGCTCCTTCTTTGTGTCCTATTAGGCAATGCAGTTAAATTCTGTACATTTCACTTGAGTTTTGCACCTTCATGAGAGGAAATGTGCAAAAATGGGAATTTGGAACTATCCAAATCAAGTGTGAAAATAGGAAAACATAAACAAAAAATGCAGAAATTGTCACACAGGAAAATTCAAAGAGAAATCTTTGAAGATTGGAACTTAGATGGCCTGAAGGAAAAATGAATGAGAAGGTCATTTCCACAATGGATCAAAATCCAAAGTTTGCATATTTTAGAACAAATTATAGTTAGCCTCTATATTTTAGAAAACTTGTGGAGTCTTTCTTGAATTTTCACATATTATTCACAATTATGCTTGTAGAGTTTTTTTTAAAAAAATTGGAACTTCAAATTGCCATGGTTGTAAAGGTGCCCACCCCACCAAACAAACCAACAAACCAAGAACATAAGTTACTGTGAACATTTAATTAAATTTGTTCTTTCACTAGCAACCCTCAAAATTTTGTGCAAACAAATTTTTTTAACCACAATATGGTAAAACGCCACAATTCAGATTCAATGAACCCTAGGATGTTCATTAAACTACACCTAAAGATAGCTTTCTCTTATAGACTATGTAGTATTTAGATATTTTACGAAGTGTGCATCATTAGATTTCAAGGTTGCACCATGAAAAAAACTTTGAAACTTGTAGTTGTTGTAAATTTTGCAAGGGATTCTAGGTATTAGAATATTGGAATATGAAGTTTCACTACTTTCCCATTGAACTAGTGTGCACAAACTAGAGGCAAAACGTTCAAGAAATGTATCACATTGACTATGTTGTTGGAGTGCTCAATGTTGCGACATTTAGTGTTGAGGTCTACCTAGGATTTTAGTGTTTCTATTGTGTTCATGTAAAGAATTTCAAAAGTTCTTTGTTTTTCAAAGCTTCAAGAGCAATTATATTCTTTAGTAAAAACGTTACAAATCCCAACACAAGCATGACAAAAAGCATAAGTTTTTGCTTTCCCAAAATATTATTCTTTTCAAATTTTCTTTTTCATGTTTTGTTCTAGGTTTGTCTTTGAATTTTATGAGATTTCCTCACTTTTATATCCACTACTTGGTTTTGAAATGCAGCTACCTAGAAAAAAAATCATCTTCAACTCTTTGCTTTTGTATTTGATGCTAAAAAAATAAAGTTCAAAGCTAAAAGTGGTGATTTCATATTTAATTGCAACTTTTTCATTTCTTCTTTCCCACATCATAGTTGTGATCCAAGCAATTATGAAAAAATCAAGTTGTTTTCAACAATTCATTACGACAACATTTTTGTTTATTTATGACTTGTAAGTAAATTTAGATTTTCTACTTTTGATGTTGTATTTACATACCTTTAGGATGCACTTACTACAAGGTTGCAATAATTTGTACAATTATTTTTTTGCTCCCATTGTTTTTCTATTTTTGTATTTGTGCTTCCTTGTTAAATTAATATGGTGTTTTTATATATCAACATTACATTGTAAAAACTTGTGTCCTCTATTGTGATTACAAAATTTATTGAAGTTAGGGTTTTGGGTTTAAAATATTAAAACTTTGTCAAAGGTTTTATGTTTAGGTTTTACATCAATTTGTTACACATTTCAGAGTAATAACATACATTAAAAATGATCATATATCGTTTATTTGATATGATAAGTACATCCCAAAGTTTATGGCATGACTAAAATGCCTAAAATGCAAAAGATTATAAATCCATTTTTACTTGTTGGTAAGGATCGCCAATCGATATATTTTACCATACTTTCACCTTTTAAAACTTTTATGTTGTAGAGTTCACTTTGCCTAGATTTTTTTATATGTTAGCACACATTTTTTTTTCCTATCAATGCTAATTATTTTTATTTTAAATTTTATGTTTTAAAACTAATGATTTTTTTAACATCATGACCAACTTTTGGAAAGTCTCATTCATTAACCATGAAACGATTTTCAAGTTTTTTACAAGTTTAGCCAAGTCCAAAGCATTCATCACCAACAATGTAAGAACTTCACAAATCCCCACCCTTTCAATAAACAATATTTAATCTAAATATTTTAACCTTAGATAATATAATATAATAGCACCTAGTGGCCACTAAATGTAATTAAAAAATTGCAACCAACATTTGATGACCATTAGATGCCCATATCATTGAGGAACACATGCCTTTTATAGTTGAAAAAGATGGAAAAAGGCATCTAGTGGCCACTAGATGCCCTTTTTGTGGACGAATGGAAATAATGGAACCCAGTGACCACTAGGTTTGTTTTTAGTCAACAAGGAAAAAAGAAAGGCACTTGGTGCCCCCCAAGTGTAATTCTCATCGATGAAGAGGAAAAAAAGGCACCTGGTGACCATTAGGTGTCACTACTCATTGAGAAAAGGGAAAAAAAGGCACTAGGTGGGCACTAGGTGCCATTTTTGTCAACAATGAAGAAAATGAAAACACTTGGTGGCCATTAACTGATTTTTTAGTCCACAAAGAGCAAAAAGAAAACATTTGGTGGCCATTGGGTGTTTTTCTAATCGACAAAGACAAAAAAAAAGGCATTTGATGGTCGCTAGGTGCCATTTTCATTGACAATGAAAAAAAAATCGCATGGTGGCCACCAAGTGCCCTTCTAATCGATAATGAGGAAAAAAGGGACTTGGTGGCAACCAAGTGCCCCTTAATCTTGAAAGAGCAAATGAGAAAAAAAAATTGATGATGAGAAAAAAAGCGGATGGTGGTCGTCAAGTGCCTTTTTCATTAATGAAGAGGAAGAAAAAATACTTATGGCCATTAAGTGTTGCACTAATTGATGATAAGGGAATAAATGACTTGATGGCCACCAAATGCCCTTTTCATCCACGAAAAAAAAAATGGGACCTAGTGATCACTAAGTGCTCTTTTAACAAAAGGAAAGAAAAGACTTGGTGGGCACTAGGTACCAATAATTTGAAATGGTTTTATTGTGATTAATATTGAAAAATTTCCAAGAGAACAGTTAGTTGGATGTGAATTGTTCTACAAAACTTAAAAAGTTTAAGCCTTGTATCCAAGGTTTCGGGTACATATGTGGGTTTGGATGAAGCGTTTCTTAAGCGAACCTTAGAATCTAGGAGATAGTTTCATCCATTGCTTCATGGGGCATTGAATTGATGAGTCCAATAAACCCCATTTTTGAATTCCATGTCATAATTGGAAGTGGAATTGATGTACATCACCAAGCCAAGGTGACAAACCTGAAGAGTACACATAAAATCCATGAAAGGTGCTTATGCATATATTCAACCCATTGAAGAAAAAGACCTTACCAGGATTAATTTATGATCCAAGGAGATTAAATGAAACTAGTCTTGTTTATAACCATTGAGCATAAAAAAGGGTTTCAACATAAAAAAACCTTATAGAGCTAATAGGGAAAGATCTGAAGGGGAGGGTGAAAGCACACTAGAGGGGGGCCACTTTGGGCACTTTCACAACATGTATGGAAAATATATTTTTGCAAAATTTATTGCATTTAATTTTGGGTTTCACTTTCAGTGCTTGGACTTGATATTTTGATTTTCACAAAGTTAGTGATATCTAATATTATTTGGAAAAATCAATTAATTAAAAAAAATTAAATTCAAGGAATAATGAGTATATTTATGGTATATATAGTATAATATAACATGCTTTTGATTTTGGACTACACTAGGTTTGGATTTGAATTAGTTAACTAAAAAATGTTTGAAATGAAAATTTAAAAAATGACCTACTTGACATATCTTGTCATTTTCCATTTAAATGTCATAGTTTGTCAAAATGTTAATTTATCACATACTTATGGTCATCACCTCCAAAACCACCCATTTGTGATATGATAATTATTAAACTCTTCACATGAGTCACAAACTTACTCCAATCATATGAAATCATAATGTTTAATAAATATTACAAATTTCATAAAGACTAAAAATCAATTCAATCATTTTTTGAGTATATTTGCATTTTTTCGTACATAATGATGTACATTTTTTTGACACAAATATATTTTGGAATTGCATTATATGAGTTTGAAAAAAAAAATCTTTGCAATTGAATTCTTTGTGTTATAATTTACCATATTATTCAAAAATTATGGAAAAACATGCTCGAATATTACCATGGTTGAAGTTCAAACATGGACACCCCTGGAAAAAATATAATGTGGCAACATTTTTGCCCCCCCTTAAGTGTGCTTTCACTTAGGAAATGGGATGAAATGGAGGTAATAGTTGATGTGGATAAAAAGGAAGAGGGTCTAAATTTTTTAAGGTGTATTGGAATCTTGTCACATTGTGACCTTTCTTTGTCTTTTTTACCTAGTCCTTTTTTACTATGTAAAAACACATTTATGCGAGTGAAATCATGATAAAATGTACAACTAAAAATACTTATTAGTCTACTTGTCAAATGAACAAAAAGTAGGACCAAAACCCACCATAAAATTGTTATACATTCAATTTTTTTAGTTGAATGATAAATAACAAGATACTTCTTCATTATTATGCATTTATTTTAAAATATTACATTGTAAAAGTAGGTTTCAAGTAGATTTTTCTAATCAAAAAGTAGGTTTCAACACCATATTGATCAGTTAATTTCAAACCTACTTATTCCTTACTTTTATTATTCCAAAGTTTTTGAAATTTTGTAGTTGATTTACAATAAACCCAATTGAAGGCTCAATATTTTTTAAATGAAATTTAAATAAAATTTGAATATACTTTGTTATGTTTTTGTGAAAAATTGCTTATTTTTGAACTTGATATTTTTTTGACAATTTTTTCTGTATACTTTACCATGTTTTCATCCATGGTTGATTATGATGGAATCTAAAATTGTAACATGGTCTAAAATATAGTCCTTTAAAAATATTTGATAACTTTTGATTCATTATTTTTTATGAGGATCAAAAGATAAGGTAAAAAAGAAATGTAGAAAGGACTAGGCCCTTTTCGTCCTATGTGGTATACCTTAAAGGATTTTCACCAAAAAATAAATTGTCCCACCATCCCATTTACTTTTTGTGCATGTGGAAAACTCAATGACTATGCAAGAACTCATAAAAAAAACCAAAAAAGAAAAGATGGTAGGGTGAAAATCTTTTAAGGTGTATCACACTTGATGAAAAGGGCTTAGTTTTTAGGGCAATCCTTTTTTACCTTGTATTTCGATCCCCATAAAAAATAATGAATCAAAAGTTGTCAAAAAATTTAGAAAGATTATATTTCAAATCATTAAAATTTTAAATTTCATTATAATCATCCATAAATGTGTCTTTACATCATAAAAAAACTAGGTAAAAAAGAAAAAAAAAGGTGACATTGTGACAAGATTTCAGTACATGTTAAAAATCCGGTAGAGGAGAAAAAGGAAAAAATAATTTCAAGTACCTTGTCCTTCAAAACACCTACACCATTTGATGCTGCCAAATGTAAGCTAGTTGACAAAACAATAAGGGGAGAATATGGTGACCTCTTCCCACACGAGAATAAACCAATTGCAAGGGTCAAAATTCCCATTTGTCGATTTTTTTCGTGCCAAGATGGATTGTGTATCGTCCTTTTTTAAGGAGACACAAAGATGAAATAAAAATAAGATGTTGCATATAACTCCATTGAATACATTTGCCCCATTTTTGTTCTACCAATTGACCCCAATCATCCAAACAAAATTGCAAGGGAGAAGCCAAAGTCATGGGCGAATTGGGTATGTAATAATCTCAAATAAAATATAGGGTGGCTTTAATATGTATATATTAAAAATTTAGATAATAATAGTGTTATTAAAAAAATGTTTCAAGATAATTATCTAAATAATATCCCCTAAAAATGGTTGTTTGACACATGTAGATGTCAAACTTTACACTAAGTGTCCTTCTGGGACAACAATTTAGGTATCATGGACATGTTCATAAGATTACATCTAGCTAAATGGATGATGAATCTAAAAATCCATAGGATTCCATCCTTCTACAAAACTATAGCTTTGCGACGAAATGACACCAAATTTTCACCTTTGTTTCAAGTGTATATGTAGTCAACCACCTTCACATGTGGAAATTTCGCTAGATTTAGCCCAAAAAACATGCAGCTGCAAACATAACCGTTGAGATCCTGATTAAGTCTAGAAACTGCATTTCAAAATATATCAATGCTATCATTTTTCCTGAAAAAAATTTAAATTATCTAAAATTATTCTGAAATTTCAGTGCACAAACATTTGTTTCAAAGAATTTTTAAAGGATTTTTTTTAAATTCAAAATATTTATGTGCACAAAGTTATATTAATTGCAGCCTTTAATTTTCTAACAAACTGGTGCATAACTGCACCCAAAAAAGTTAAAAGAAGAATATATTTTCATAGATTCTTCAAAATCTCAAATTTAATCACACCCCACAAAAGAGTTCACCAGATTTAAACAGGTTCCTAGTGTTAAGTCAGGTTTTTGTCCTAGATTTTCAGATTTTCTACTGTTTTGAGAGATCTCCTATAACTTGTCTCCATCAATGCTGAATCCTTTTTGGGATTATCACCACTAGTGCTCCATCACCAAAATGGGAAAAAAGAAAAGAAATAAAGAAAAGAAAAAAAGTTTCATAAACTGTGAACTCTCTTCTTCTTAGACAAAACAATTGACTACACTGGAAGAAAAGAGAGGAAAAGAATGTCCATAACTAAATCTGTATGATGAATTGGAAGCTACAGCAGCATATATTGGGATCTCCAAATCATGAGAGACGTCAAGCCTATGTTCCAAAGTTTGACAAACCCAATCTTCAAAGCTATGTGAAGATCAGCCCTCGGCCAATGACCTTGAGTTTGGGGTTCCAATGGTTTGTCGCGTTGGGTCTGCTGTTGTGCTTTTAAAAGAAGCGCAAGAACAAAACTATCTGAAGATCATGATTCTGGTAAATTGAAGAGTACTCATATTCATGATGTTGCAGGACGGAATAGAATTTTCTCTAGACATGTCTAAGAACTCTGGAGTTTGCGTTTGAACTTAAAGTCCTCCTTTAGAGTGCACTTGACACTTACAGTATGTAGCACTCAATAACTTGGACTTGACCTCCATTGAACCCGTGGCACTGATGTCATCCATTGATCGCGGTTACGTGTCCACATGTATGGATGCTCTCGTGCCTCCACCCTTGGTGCATGCAGGTAGAAATGTAGTTTAAGTGTATCATGGGAAATGATCAGCAGTTTCAAGAGCAGACCAGAAAGAAAGGAATCAGTTATTTCTTTAACTGAAGTCTTGCCCCCCGCCAAAAAAAATCATGATCTCTAATAATTCATCCATCACATGATGTCTAGGCCATTTTTGAACTTGGCATATGTATGCACTGTTTTTTTTTCAATTTTGTGATAATATCGAAAATTTGGCAAAGTTTCTTAAACATTAGCAAAAATTTGTAGCAAATTTTACACTAGAAAAAAACATTTATCCAAAATATTCCCGAAATTTTAGAAGAAATCCAAAAACATTATTGCAAAAATAACTTCGGAACTTGTCAGCAAATTTTTCTTTGGGGCTGGACTCAAGTGGAAAATTTAGTGCTGTAATTTACAATCATCATCTTGAAACTGCACGCTTTGCGCAGTACGTCCATTTCATTTGGTAGCCATTCGCAGCAGTAGGCGGCGGTAGGCGCAAGCTACGCACGTGCTGATAACAGGTAAGACAATCTCTAGACTGTCGCATCTGTTCGTTGTAGTCGCACGGACGCACGGACGATTGGTACGATGATAGGACAACAATAGATTGCTGTAACGCACCTGATTTTCTGGATGATGGCCACTTTGACGGCATCACAACATCCTTAATGGAAACCCTGGTTAGCCTCATCAGGCGAGCTCATTATTTTTTTTGGCGGCCACTGAAAATGGAATATTTCGTCACAACTTCCCTTTTTGAAGAAAATAAATTCACGTACAAGGGTGAGAAAACTGTTTTCTCAGGGAGGCTTTTGCAACATTTATGCTTACTGGCTACGGTTTCAGGGATTCCCTGAGATAAAGTCGGCAGTTAAGGCAAATTCTGCCTAGGGATGCTCGCCACCTGGCTCCGTTAAGAACGTGAGAAATAAAAAACACTGAACAGGTTCGTTAACAGTATCAGAATGATCATAATTCCACGTGCAGCAGCAACAGCGCTCATGATTGATGACAAAAATTCAGTTAAATACCAGCAGCTTTGCATAAATCTAGTATTGCATGTATGCCTTTTCAAATCACCTGTGTTACGTTCCCAATAGATAATTAATTGAGTTTGAACTTCGAAATCTGACGATGGAAAGTGATAATCTTTGTAGCTTCTGCACGTGTGACACTACGAGATCATCCCACGAGAGTTCAGATTCTCCTAATTTCTTCTCAAGATGGACTATCTTTGCAGCAGCATGTGAGAGAGATCACACGAGTGTGAAAATAAATTCATTGATTAGGGACCTTAATCAGGTGTGGCCAGCACCTGAGTAGCTCACGATATCTACATGCACAGAAAGATACATTCTACCCTTTCAAAACAAGTTTCCAACAATATGAACTCCAACAATTACTGCACACGAAGACGTCCACTAGTCTGATAATCATTGTAAGGCTTGTCACCGCTATTTATCACAAGGAGACCATTCATGTATGAGACAGTGGGTTCTCAAAAAACACACTTAGATCTTGCAAAATCTTCACAATTGCATTCCATCTTATCTATTCATTCATAGAGCAGCTCCATAGCTGTCTCTTGTACGTCGATTATAAATGAAATGCATCAAACTTTTGAATAGACTGAGGGAGTCTCATTAAATGGGTCATCTGCACTTTCATCTCAAAGTTCTCTGTGTAAGTTCTTAATGCTCACCCTTCAAATCCTCAATCCTACTTATAACTGCAGCTTGAGTGCTGCAGTAGCTAGGTCATTGGTACTCTTGATGTTATTGGGACTCGATATGCCTGTCTTGTGATAAAATTGATCCCCTAGCTGGAGCAACTCTGCAAATCTATACAATATGCATACTCGGAGTCTGGGACACAAATATATGCATGTTATATGTTCTGCTGCAACTTTTTGTTTTGATGTTGATCTAAAGTGCATCAGTGCCCTGAGGTTCAGAACTTGAGAAAGAGAGAGCCAGAGATGCTGGAGACTAACTAATTAAGCTGCTGGTTCAATGTTCTGGATTGATCAAGCAGCTGCAGCTTGGACTTCATTACCCGGGG
>Ga0209208_10011161_pt1 | contig 11538 bp, 10 predicted proteins | sample S1TSphfallax_3_FD_187694 | JGI IMG/M metagenome (GOLD analysis project Ga0209208, IMG submission 187694) | Host-associated microbial communities from peat moss isolated from Minnesota, USA - S1T2_Fd - Sphagnum fallax MG (SPAdes) (version 2) | ecosystem: Host-associated > Plants > Peat moss >...
TAGTAGCATGCAGATTTTATTATGTTACAGTCCAACTAACAGCCCATCTTTTGTTTTTTGTTCCACTGAATCTTGTATTTCTAGCTATTTTGTCTTTACTTACCATGACTACACTTCTATGGGTGAGGTGAAACAATTATGTGAATGTAATCTTGTACAAGGCTTGGAGCTAAATTCCCAAGGAGAAACCATTTTTGATGCAGAGCAATGTGGGTTCTCTGTACAGACATTACTGCTGCTTCACATCATCCCAAATAGGGAGACAGTTGATGACTCATCTCCACTGTGCATCCATGGATTTTCGGTCAAGGTTATGGAAGTACGACGATGGTTTCCAGAGAAGAACCGTGAAGAGCACTGTCAAGGCATGTCTCAAGCCTCAAGAGGGGACCAGAAAACAAAAGTATGACAGTGGTTTCCAGAGAAGAGCACTGTTGAGGTATATCTGAAGCTGCAAGAGAGGAACAGAGAACAAGTGGTTCATGCGACACGAGTCCCAAAATAGTGTCCAGTGAGATTGGGTGATCATTAAACTCTGTGAACTCTATAGCATTGGCCATCATGTGCAAACCTATGTCATGGATGTGCATCCAAAATATGAACAAAAAGCTCGGTACTCCTCAATATTGGAAGTCAAAATTTTAAACAAAACAGCCGATGATACTGTGCTCATGATATAAGCTTGTCCAGAAACCAAGAAGATTGATGTAACATAAGATTGCCAATAAACCAAGCTCAATCCATATTTCTCATTCCTTTTGTGTCCTGCAAACTGATGAACATAAAGAAACAGTTTCAATATTATCACAAAAACCATGTAACAACAAAAAAGAACCATTCTGGACACAGTTGCATGGCCCTTCCCTTCCAAACTATACTGTACTAGAATATAAAATCAAAACTACAAACCGCAAACAGGAAAAAAACTGGCATAACATTGATGGACTCCCAGATCTTTCCCCAAACACTACTTCACATATTAGTGAAACTGAAAACCTCATTAAAGCTACAACACCCCCCAAAGCAAAGAACCTCCTCCCTCTACAACCGTGGGTTGGCTTTCGCCTTGATTTTGCAGATCATCAAAATGCACATACTAGAGACTTTTCCATTCTACTATAGCCAGACTTGCACCACAAGCTTATTGTATACTGGCAAAACTTAACAACCCTGTGTGCACACCCTTCCTCCATCCCAGTGCTCACATGTGAATTTTGTTCCTAACTGCTTTCCATCCCTCTCAAAACATACTCCTCTGTTCTTCTTTTATCCCTGCTCTTCAATTCTTATGCAGCCCTTCATAACTGTAGGTCAAGCACAGACTTGACATCAGTCAGTTACATCCAAATGGTCTCAGAACCGTCGATTGGATCCACCGGCACCCACGCGACTGTCATAGCGAAAGGTGCCTGCTGGCGTGTACCCTCGCCCATAAGCTGATGTCACACTGCCTGCTGGCACTGAGAGATATTCATTATAAGCTCGCCGCATACCAAATGGGGCTGCTGCATGTGTAGCACCAGGCATTGGAACTGTCACAGTAGGCTGTACAACTTGCCTGTCAGACCACATGGACAGTGTCAGGATGAGAATTCTCAACACATCAGACAGCTTAACTCAATTGAGCACTCTCCATTGAGCCCACACATTATTATATGGTATGACACATACCGGGTTGGAAACAATGGAATAGTTGCTTTTGCAGACATGGCAGCTGGACCAGCCCCAGATGTGACCAGTGAGGGTACAACTGCACCCTCAACAATCACCACAAATCATGATACAGTTGCTTTCCACCATCAGGAACAGAATACCAATGAAATCACACATGACTTAATACAGCTATTCCCTAACAAACTGCATAACATCAGGTTTCATATTATAACTGACCAGAAAATTATAAACAGCATGCTGCAACTCCCCAAGAAAGAAAATCATACCTTGTGGGTTAATCATAGGTCGATATCGTGCCTGCCTTACAGGAGTATGCCCATATGGAGCTGGGCTTAACTCCTGCAGACCAAAGGCCACTTGATTATTATACTGTTCTATAGCACTGAACACTGAACCAGATTACTCTCAATGCAGAACACATTGTCATCTAGACCACAAGCACAACCATAGATAGGATAGAATCTGTAGTTACCGGTTTTGATGGCCCATTCGACTTTCCCTGACCTATCCCTGCAAACATACAATAGAAGTAATGAAGGTACACCCCAACATAACTCGAACCTCCACGCATCAGGCCCAGCCAGAAGACCCAAGCCGTCACAAGATCATTGTGAACTTCAAAATAGTTGTCAATTCTAGTTAGCAACCATCCTAAACACTTCAATATGGCTGCATGACAATTGAGCTGAAAGCAAATTGCTGTACTTCTCAGGAGTGGCTAAAACCACAAGAAGTTCTACATCCTAAAACAATTCTATAATGGACAAACAACTCACCTGAAAGCAAGTTGCCATACTTCTCAGCAGTAGGTGAAGGTGAACCCACAACAGGTTCCACTTGTATTTCTCCACCAACAGCTTGCACATGACTATCCTTCTCAAGTGGACCCTTCACTTCAACAACTGCTGAAAAAAAGATCCAGCACCAATGTGAGCATGTGAAGGACAAATAATGCTCATGGTCTACTAATGTATAAGTAACAAATCACCATTGAAGTTCAAGGGTTTAATTTTCCAGGAGAAGTGAAAACATGCAATGGTTAAAATTTTTAGAACTGAGTATCCTGAAGTCAAAACTATTTGGATGTGGGAGAACTGACCAGGAGAACTGTAAACCTTTGACTGCACCAACTCATGACGTGAAATAGAAGGTGCAATGCGCATGCCAATCTAGAACATCAACCCATCATTATATTTTAAACTTTGAAACCCCTTTACTGCATCGTGGATACAAGGGCTCTCTGAACCTCTTTCAGTGCCAAAAGTGTACATCTTACTATGACTGTGCAGCAATGATATAGGTTCATGATCACAGCCAGAGAGGCTGGCCATAATCCCAAACCACAAATATCAATAACAGATGTCTGACAGAATGTGACATTCTAACCTCCATAGTAGACATGGAGATAATATTGAATTAACCTACACAACCTACTAAATAAGCATTACCTGAAAGAATGGATGCTGCAGTGCCTGTGCTGCAGTGGGCCTCTTGTTTGGATCCCAAGCACACATAGCCTGCAGGAAGTTGCAGTGGTTAAAAGTTAAAACCATCTAAACTCATTTGGAGTGCAATTAGTAAAAGAAACTGTCTCAGCTATTTGATCCAACAATGAAATGTGCTAACGTCACACAAGAAAATCTTCATGTCACCAACTTCCACAAATAAGCAAAAAGCTTCCTTAACCAGAAGCTACCAGCCCAACCATATCAGAATGAAGTTGGATCAAAATCCCTCAAAATCAACATTAAACAACTCTGTCAAATCAATCATCCAATCAAGAATGTAATTACTTGGAACTAAGTACATACCGACATAAGGTCAATTGCCTCAGGACTTGCCGAAGGTATCAAGACAGACAGGTGGGTTGGTGGAAACTGCAAGCAGAACACAATTGAAACTCAATTGAATTGTGGGTCAAAAAATTTGTCCTGCCAAATATAATTAGTATGACATTCCTTCCCAAGCAATTTGACTTTGAAAATTTCCAAACAAAGCATGGTCACCTAAAATACATAAGAAGGCATATTTGCAGAGAGATAAATGGGAAATAGAAAGGATTATTAAAAGGCATACATGAGGAAACCGAAAGTTCATAGAGGCAGCAAGTTTCATGCCATCAGCCCATGTATGGTGATTTGGAGTGCCAATTACGCTGCAGATCTTATAGATTTCATCTGTCTCACTGTTCCAGAATGCCTATGGTCAGTTCAACAGAAAAGCCACAATTTACAAGTGAGCACATCCATGCCGTGGGCTTAAAATTCAACACATTATCAAGCAATGCATGACAATCTGCCCCTAATATTTAACCATGCCTCCCCAACTCCACAGAGGATCATTCGACCAGTGACAAGTTGAGAACAATCTTAATCCCATCAAATTTGTAGCTGTACAGTTTCCAGAACAGTGAAGTTGAAACAGGAATTCTGAAACATACCTTGCACCTGGGAAAAGGGGATGTAGTGTGAACAATTCTGCCATTATTGCTCCCATTGCCCACATGTCTGCAGAGATACAAACACACGATGACCTAAACTGATATTTGTTGTTAAACTTCCAATCACTAGATATTGCCACATCTGTTCCAAGCATTCCATAAAATCAAACCAGCTACACCTGACAAGAAACAAAAGCATTGGAATCTACACAATAGTTGACAAGTTTAAAAGAAAGAAGGTATCCATATTGGTTTAGAATTCACCTATAGCAGCAGTATAGCTTGAGGACTGCAGCAATACTTCAGGTGCACGATACCTAAAAGATAAACACCATGCAGTATTCTTCAGTGGAATGAAATTTCCTTCTACAAAATTTAGGTTGATACCCACCTGCCAACAATATGCAAGATGGACAAAGCAAGAACCAGCATATCACCTATAAATCTCCATGCCAGAGACAAAACACACAGAATTAGTGAAGGCATTAGGTGAAAAGTACCAGCGAGTGGAGACATAGTCAGTATATGGTGGGCGAGAACTGACTTCCCTTGCAAGGCCAAAATCAGCAACCTTGATAACATCCTTGGTTACCAGCAGATTCTCTGCAAACAAATGTACTGCACATGTGAGCTTGTGCCTGTATACCATATCCTGTAGCAGTTGAAACAATCTTACCAATACATTACTGGGTACATCCAAAGGAAAGAAGGATAGTGGTAGAATTGACATCACACATGCTCAACAAAAATATAGTTCTCAACATTTATGTGTTTCATACCTGGCTTCAAGTCCCTATGAAAGTAACCATGCTTGTGCATATAAGCCAGAGCTTGGAGCACTTGAAAACACCAATTCCGTATTTTTGCTTCGGAGAAAAGTTTATCCTTTTCTTTCATTAGTTGGTAAAGATTATACTCCTGCCAAAGGAGGTTGAACAGAGCAATATATTATGAATTTGAAAAATCACTAGAAATAATATTTGTACTGCTTCAAGAGCACCTACTACAGACCCAACAGAAAATGGTTATCAGGATATAAACACCAAGAGGCTCACCATATACTCAAAAACAAAATACAACTCATCATTCTCTCTGATGACCTCCTTCAGCTTCACAATATTTGGATGGTTCAATTTGCGGAGTGACTGCATAAGAGACAACATGTTGGGTCAGTTTACACTGGACACTTTGTAAATATAAGAGAAAACATAACACCAAACATGCATCATGCACCAACATATTCAGCTTCACCATGGTTTTCATGACTTCTTGAGAATCTAAACAAAGGACAACATCCAGTAAATTGCTGCTACATGTGAAAAGGAACATTCCAGACATGCAACTAAGTCATCAAGAATGGGAAGTTTCTAACCTCACCTGGATAGAACTGCAACAAATACACAAAACTGCAAAGCACCACAACCAGGAGCACATGTTTGAATAAAGTAAGAATTACCTTGACTTCTCTGAGGTTCATGCACTCATCCCATGAGTAAAACTTCCTCTTCATCTTCTTTATTGCAACAATCTCATTGTTCTCATTATTGACTGCCTTCCAGACACTCCCATAGGTGCCATCGCCCAACTGCTTCATTACCTTGTACCTATACACACCAAATGTGCCCATTTTACACAAATAACCACATCTATCTGAAATCACATTTTCAATACCTACATCAAGGGAAAACAAACTTCTTCACTAAAAAATCAACAGCCCGTCATTTCAGCTCTTCAAGAGAGCAGAGAACTAGTCTAGAAGAAACTCCTACAGTCCTACAACCCAACCATTGAAAGTGGAACTGAAATGTACCGATCCATGGCTTGTGCTCCAAATCAGCAGTATAAGCAATCAGCAAGATGGAATCTTCCTTGTAAACAAGCATTGATCCACATGCTGCACACAATGATCTAAACCGCAGGATTCCCTCCAATGATGAACTTGGAACAGTTGCATGTTTCCATAAGTGTCTCCTACTGAAAACCCATGGGTGTATATTTCAGACTCCTTGATAAGGGCTGCCATTAACCTCCAAAGTGGTTGCCCACTTTTAAAGGAAATTACTAGATTGATCAGAGCAGCGGAGATACCGCTGCGCACCACAATCTCTCATGAGCGAATTTCAGCCAAATTCTTTTTCATCTCCACTGCCATATGTGCCGCAGTGGCATCACTTTGTAACCAAGGAGGGGGTTGCAGTGCCATAGATTTAATCCTCTGCAACATTTCCCTGCTTCCACACTTGACAGACTGCCAAAAGAGGGAAGCACCTGGCTGGAAAGCAAAACACAGAAAGAAAGAAACTTAGTACTGATAATTAGTCCATTCCTTTTGAAAAGACAGAAACCAAATCTTATCAGGAAATAGAACAAAGTGTACAACTCCATGCAAAACCACTAACCAAGCTGCAAGCACCTCAAAGGCCCATAAATCCCCTTCTCACACTTTGGGTTTTCACCAGCGAGCTTAACCATTCATCAGCCCTTTGGGAACACAAAGGACTTGATCTTCACTGAAGAACTTTGGGTAGACTGATTTCAATTCTAGAGCAATAGCACACAACAAACCAGATTCATAGACCCAGTACTATTCTCAAATCTAATCAGGAGCACCCACTTGAGACTCATATCAAAGGGATACTTACAACATGGTAGCAGAAGTCAACTGAGTTAAACTTTCAACTACACAGGTAAACCTCCCTGAAAGCCGGGAAACTCTCTTGCTTACCAAGACTAATTGCAACCCACTAACTTATCAGAGATCTGCCTCAAAGAAGGTTTTTGCAATCATGGTGAAATCAAGTCACCAAGGACAGAATGGGTCTTGCAAGGAACAGAAAATGGCATATTGCCCACAAAAAGCTTGAAAATGAACAAAAGAACATTGAAGAAAGATAATACTCTGTTAAATTCCAATGACAACAAACTCAACAGCCACGCTATACTCATGCTTTGCTTACTCATATACACATCTTCCAGCCAACTTTTAGATTTCTCTTTCTCACCTCTTCAGAACAAAGCTGGCACATATACCAGAAAATCGTGATTCCAGTTTAATGGGCTCACGGCAGAGCTTCGGTGTCCTAGCCTACCACCGGCATAAGACATGACATAACTAAGACATGAAGCATAAGAACATACATAACCAGATCTGGCAGAGAAGAAAAAAAAAGTGTTGAGCTGTGTAGCTAAGTCACCATAAGAGTCCTCTTATGTGATGTGCAGAACCTCACACACGTCCTATGCTTTTTCTCTAATCGAAATGCACAGACGTGAAAACAAAGAAGGTGTTTTGTGTAAGCTGTGGTGGACCTCTCAAAGACTTCTTCAGTGCTCCCAGTGCAAATAGAACTTCAGAAGTATTAGCCAAACATATGTGCAGCAAAAGCTTGCAATCCACACAAAGATACACTTGCACCAAAAGGGAAGTCACACAACATGTTTGAAATACATTAAACGTAGTATCGCTTTGTCCATATGCTCTTCACCATCCAAAACAGCACAAGGAACAAACAAGACACACAAACAGAGAAGCAGGGGATGGAAATATATATAAACACCTACCTCACCACAGCCCGCAGCACGGCAATCAATTCGGCGCTATCGGCGGTCTTCAAGCAAAGAAACGTCGCAAAGCTTCAAGCAACCGCACCACCAACAAAAGGAGGAAAGAAACAGATCCTCTCAAGTCCGCAAACCACAACCACCGCGGCAGACCAGAAAACCAATGACCAGAAAAACAAAGAAAACCGGGGGGGGGGAAACAGAAGAAAAAGTTGGACCGACAGTAGTAGTGTCAGAGCAGGAAACTTCACGTCCACGCAACCACCAAATAACCTTCCTCTTCGACTCTCACCACGATGATAAGCAACAATCCTTCTTTCTTAATGATAGATATCTTGCGATGTCCGATTCCTTCTCAGTCAGTCTAAAACAACAAAAATGAAACCAGACTGAGGCTGCTGCTATGTATCTATCTTTTTAAGCGAAGAACTCTATCGACCGATCACAAGAAGGCGCTGCAGAAAACAGCAGCGATAATACAGTGATAATAGCTACTCTCAAGCTTCGCATCCAAAGGACTAAAAGCGCCGAAAACTTGGTAACTTCCCTAAGGTATATTGCCTGCCATCTCCATCACCGCCATCGCCAGCCGCCGCGATGATGAAACTCCCTTCCTTCCTTCCGCCCTCCTTACCTCCACCTCGTTGCTCCACAATCTCACACTTCCGAGAAACGCAGGTCGCGAAAGGCACAGCGACAGATGGAAACGCGCGGACAAGATACGCCGACGACGACGATAGGCTTGTGCGGCGAGGGACCAGATGCCAGGAATATTCTCACTCATCAGGTTTTGGGCCAAGCTTCTCAGCAGTCGTGGCCAGAGAGAGAGTACACAGTTCCCTTTTTTTTGGCCTCGCTTCAACCAATCAACAACGCACACGTCATCCGTAGTTGGGGGAATTATCTGACGTGGAAAGCATATCACCCGTTCTAATGTGAAAAGGGCTCTTCCTTTCTCTGTTTTGGCCCTTCGGACTGTAACAGAGACACTCGGCAGTAGCCGTGAGAAAGCTGCTGGCGAAAAAAACTGGCGAAACCACACATAAGAGATCGCTGCGTGCGGAGTACGCAGGTAGCGCTGTCTGGCAGTCATCTGGCAAAACCACGTGCTGAGAACGATATTTTGGCGAGTTTTTTTTCTTTTTTCATTTAGTTTTTTTATTAAGTAAGTACTGACGACTGACTGTGTGGCCGTTCGTTTTTGGCGCACTGCTCTCTCTAGGGTCGGTGGGGGTGTTGACCGAAGAAATCACGGGTAATAGAGGAACCTACAAAACCTACGCTTTGGTGGGGCTACAGAAAACATTAATAGGTAGGTAGGCAGCTACGTAGGTACCTATGTTAAGAAAGAATTAGTTAGGTAGGTAGCTGGATAGGCAACCTGGTTGGAAATCTCTCCACATCCATTGCCAACGGGAGGATGCCACGTGTCTTGTCCTTTCCTTTGGCCTGTCAAATAGATTTGGGTACGTGCAAAATAATGGGGGGCACATCCGTCCAGATTTGCGTACCTCGAAATTTACGAAAAAGGATAAAATATTTCACAATTATGTAATCTCAAGAAACGTTAAGGTGAATTAATAAGGACACAATAGTTGTCAGATTTATTATTACTATTATTATTATTATTATTATTGAAGGGTCGGTGATGAATGAGGGAAATTTTTATTTCTTTTTTCTTTTTTAGTGATTATTTTGGATGAATTTTAAGAACTCTATGTGATTGATATTTGAGGCCAAATAGTTACCTACCATGTGAATATTTTGGATGAATCTTTGAACTCTATGTGATTGATATTTGAGGCCAATTAAATACCTACCATGTGAATATTTTGGATGAATTTTAGAGCTCTATGTGATTGATATTTGTGGGCAATTAAATACCTACCATGTGAATATTTTGGATGAATCTTTGAACTCTATGTTATTGATATTTGAGGCCAATTAAATACCTACCATGTGAATATTTTGGATGAATCTTAGAACTCTATGTGATTGATATTTGTGGGCAATTAAATACCTACCATGTGAATATTTTGGATGAATCTTTGAACTCTATGTTATTGATATTTGAGGCCAATTAATTACCTACCATGTGAATATTTTGGATGAATCTTAGAACTCTATGTGATTGATATTTGTGGGCAATTAATTACCTACCATGTGAATATTTTGAGCCTTCTTAGACCTATGGGATTGATATTTGTGGGCAATTAGTTACCTACCGTGTGAACATTTAGATGAATCTATGGGGTTGAATTTTGATGGCATTTAATTCTGTACCAGGAGTCCCTAAGTGCTTTCACTTCCTAATATTTGCAATCAAAATCAAAGGCTATTATTTAATGTAGTGTATTAATTTTACCAATTAATAGGAGATTAGTAATGACTTTCCCCCATTAATTGTAGGGGTAATGTCGTTAAGAAATAATTCGTGGCTTTCTCACAAGTCCACAAAAGGCCTTAAATTTGCTTAAGGTTCAATCTAAATGTGTCTTGGGCAACAATTTTATCATTTTGCTCAACCACCCCTTTGATGAATTAAAAAATAAGATTTTAGCCTAAATGTGAGACTGAAAGTTACATTCAAAATAATGAGAAATTAAAAATAGAAATAAAATAAAATGTGTGATGGAAAATTATATACTGGGGAAAAAAAAGATGAATTAGAAATTATTGTATGCAACAAGTTTATCAACAAACTTGTGAAGCAATATAATTAAACATATATTTAGGCACACACAATTCATATAACCTACTTAACTTGGAACCATGGTATTATGAATTTTTTTCTGATAATCAACACAATCAAAGCATAATAGCTTGCCACACCCTACCGATCTTTGACAACCCCTTAATAATAAAAAAATTAAAAATGAAGTGATTTTGAGGTTTTCAATCAACAAACATGAGAGGAAAAAAAAATGTTAAGATTTATATATTTGATTTTGCCAAAAATATACAAGGATGATTAAAGATTTGTATTTCATATCTCATTTATAATCAAATTTAGCTAAATCTTTTTAGGGATGATTACCACCTCAGTCTTCCTATGGATGGATGATGGCCACTTCGGCTACAAACAAAAATTGCTAGAAAAAACATTGGTCCAAATGTCATGGCATTTTAATAGAGTCCATATTATGAAGCAAATGATGTCCTATAGAACACTTCCAACTTGAACAAACTTCAAAAGATTAACATATTTTCACTAAAATCTTCCCCACCAAAATGATGTGATAAAGATTTAAAGGAACACACATTTCACACCTTCCAAAAATTGTTATGCCCCTTGTTGATTTTCTTTTTCAAATGAAATTGGTTGAAAAACACACATAAAAGACATTTTTGTCACAAGGTGGTCGTATTTTTTTTTTAAATTTACTAAATATAATTTTATTATAAAAAATTTCCCCGGGCAACATTCAAAATTTTTGGAAACTACACATATCTTTGAAGAGATTAGTTATATCTCAAAAACACATAAAAACTATATTCTATACCATAAAAATTCTATTGGACCTTATGGAACAATGCATAAAAACACGGTGTGGAGGGCAAGGTAGACCAAAAGAACTCATGCCTTTTGATAGTGCAAGCATCAAGATAACAACTTTTTAAATGGATGGCAATTGTGATACCTACCTCATTGCGCTTGTGTAATAGCCATTGAATGACCTCCACAAAAGATCCAACGGTTGGTGTAGCATGATGACAAACATTTTTGGGTTATCGCTTTCCGAGTTGAAATTTTTAAAAAAAACTTTCAAACACAAAGCCCAAATACCTAACTTGTCCACAAATTCACAATCCCCATTTCCATCCAATTAAAAGTATCCACCAAATGGATGATAAAATTACAA
>Ga0209208_10011162_pt1 | contig 11536 bp, 11 predicted proteins | sample S1TSphfallax_3_FD_187694 | JGI IMG/M metagenome (GOLD analysis project Ga0209208, IMG submission 187694) | Host-associated microbial communities from peat moss isolated from Minnesota, USA - S1T2_Fd - Sphagnum fallax MG (SPAdes) (version 2) | ecosystem: Host-associated > Plants > Peat moss >...
CCCCCTTGCCCCCCCCCCCCACCAAGGTGCCAACTTGTATCATGATGGTATCTTGTTTGTAGGGTTAAATTTAGACTTAAGTTAGCACCCTTTTGTTGGAATTGAGACAAGAATCCAACAATGGAACTAGTCTTTTGTTGGATTTAAAATTGAAACCAGAACCACAAGAAAATATTTTTGAGCACAAGGTCAAGATTTTAAGTAGAGAAGTTGATTTTTTAAAAAAATTAATAAGGAGGCTAAATTTAATCATTCTAATTTAATTCTAATTTTAATGGTGAGAAGTTTTGACAAATTGATATATGAGTGATTTTTTTGAAATCTATTATATGATTGTCCCTAGATAGTTTTAGAAACAATTCATACTTGTTCAATTTCAAGCCTTACCTTGTTTCTTTCTTAATAACTACTTCCTTTCCTACTATTTTTCTGAATATTTATCTCTTATCCTAATAAATAGGTCACTCCTTTTTTAATAATAATTACCTTGATCCTTTCTACTCACCCACTAACATGGATATGGAAAAACAAATTAACATGTGTCTTTTCATTATCCATGATATTTGTATTATTAAATTAAATTTGAAATTGACATAAATAATGATGAACTATTGGAAATTATACATGTGAACATTAAAAAAAAAATGTATAGTTATACATGTTGATCATCATTTGGTATCGTGAAAGAATGCAAACCCTAGGTTTATTGTTCAACTCCTTATATATGTAAACCTTGTTTTAATTTGTTCTAAAACTTTGTACCCATACAATCTCTAACATTGGGGAGTGTGTAATGTGTACATGGAACCAATTAGTCTAATTTTTGAATTATGTCTAAAGGTTCTTGAATTTGAGAAAAAATGTCAAAACCATAACCAAAGGGTTTAAAAATTGGAAGAACTAAACTCAAACCCCCACTTGAAGAACTTGCAAATAAATTGCACAATATTAAAACCAAGATTGGAAGTTTCTTTCACAAGGAATAAGCACACAACATTGGTACCAACTACCAACAAATTTCAAATTCTAGAAAATAGGGACGATAGACTATTTATAGATCACAAAGTTTAGTTAATCAAAAGACCAAACACGTTTCACTAACTTAAGCAAATGTTCAACTTTTCAAGCTATATGTTGTCAAATTGGTCGACAATATTGTACTACTTTTGCAACCTTGACATTAAATATATTATTTGTAAAAATGTTGAAACTTTCAAAGGACATTTTTTTCAAAAGAAAATAAATTATATTTTGGGATAATTATAGCTATTTTATTTTCAACAAAACAAACATGTGTTAAGGTTGCCCCTATATTAGGGTAAGTGTCATAACATGTGATGGTCAAGTCATATGAAAGTGATATCTCTTTTATCCCCAAATGTTGATGTTTAATGTTTCACCAATCAAAGGAAATATATCAAATTTGAGTTTTTGTACCTTGTTTGTTTTTAAATAATTGTATAGAATGAAATGTTGAACTCAAGTGTCTCCATTTTCATTAGAATTTGTTTTCCAAGAAGAAAGGAAGGTATGAATGTTAATTTTCTTGGTGGAGATTTTGTACACAAATGACATCAATGACAAATGTTAATTGAATGAAAGAGATAATTTAATCATGTTTTTTGTTCATGTTCTTGTATTATGTCATTTCATATATATATATAACAATGTTTATAATAAACAAAAGGGTTTGGAAAGAGAAAGGGAGTTTTCAATCTTAATTTTGCGTATTGATTTAGTTGGTATGTATTTAATATTTGGTGTATAAGTTGTTTGACACAACTATGTCTAACATGTCGTGTATCAAGTTTAGTTGGGAATGCAAAGTAAAATTTTGAATTAAATATCATGCATGTCCAATTCTTTTCATGTTGATAAAGCACTTTTAGTTGGATGTATATTTGGTGCACAACAATAAGTTAATGACACTTGGTAGTCAAATTGGATGAAATGTATGTTGTCATCACATTAATGATACATGGGCTAGGTCTAATAAGTGATATTGGTGATAAAATTTGAATTTTTTTGGGTTAAATTCTACACAATCTTGGGGTTTAATTTTTTAGCTCCTTGTGACTTTGATAGATGTGTGAGAATTTTGAAACAACTATAATGAATTGGCATGATTCACATGCACTTTTTCACTTTAACTGCACAAACACATGAAGAAGGTGATTATTGTAATTTGAGCAAAAGTATTTGAGTCATAGATTCATCAAATGGCAAACTTGTATTGGAAGCACTATTGTTTCTAAAGTGTATTATGTGTGTCTTCACAAGAACTATATTTCAATGGCATTTTCTCAAATTTCCCCCAAGTTCCTTTCCACAAACAAGAAAACATATTATATTGCCAATTTGGGGGTTCATTACCTTTAATAATGCATCTAATTTGAACATGCATTACATTATTTAACAAATCTCATCGAGACCTTTTCACCATCCTACAAAAGCTTTTCAATCAAACATCAATTGCATTTCCAAACTACAGTCTAAACAATTATAATCCATTTTTATTTTACTTTTGTTCCAACCCTTCTAATTATGGAATTTTGAAGTTGAAATTACAAGTTGTAAGATTAGTGAAAAATAGCTGTTGAATTTGGATTAGGGCTAAATCATTGGATTTTAAACTTGTTCAAGATTTGATTTGATTTAGACAATATAATGATGAAAAAAATATTGAAAGTTTGGATCATATTAAAAGAAAATGTTGATTTATAGGCTTTTGGTTAAGGTAAAAAACAAAAAAAAAAAAAAATCAAAAGTCTATCGATGTTGTTTGGTTTTTTGCCCTAATTATAAGATAGGTGTAGCATGCAACTTCAAACCTCATGGGATGAAATTGTGAATTGTACAAACATGCCACATTTTTGGTTTGCCAATGTGCCAAATGCTAGTTGGCATGCAAATTGCCAAATCATTCATATAGTCATTAATTAGTTTGCAATTGATTTCAATCAATATGCAACTAATGTTCAAATACCCGTTTAGTGCAATTAAGTTTCAAGCTTCAACTATTCGCACAAATTTAAAATTTGACATTTTCACACGATATGCAAAGGCTTGTGACACATGGTGATAGCTCTAAGTAGATCCCCAAAGCTTGCATTGATGATTACCATGCACATGTGCTTCAAGCTTCAACTATATGCACAAATTTAAATTTTGACATTTTCACATGATATGCAAAGGCATGTGACACATGGTGATAGCTCTAAAGTAGATCCCCAAAGCTTGCATTGATGATTACCATGCGCATGTGCCTAGTTTCAAAGCATTCAAAAGGAATGGGAAAGGAGAAGGTTGTTCTTTTTAGTTTGAAGCTTCTTGGCTTTCTTGTGAAACAACTAGGAGCCACGCCAAATAACTTTCATTTGCATTTGGGCTTTTACTTAGTTTAGAAAATGAGAACTTCAAGTTAGAAAGGAAAGATTGTTAATCTTATTTTAAAAACATGGAATGACATTTTATTTTAATTTTTTTGGTTTGCTTCTTTGTTTGAGCAGAAATTTGATTCCTTTGTTTGATTAATTGAGACTAACAAAGTTTTGTGATAACTATGTGAGCTTCTTAGAGCTTAAAATTTGGGGCGTAATTAATAGAACTATTTGTTCAACACCCATGTTGTTTTGTGCATTTATTATTGTGTTCATTGTTCTTATGCATCTAAGAATATATTATATTGTTAGGTTGTTCATTTTTGTACAATTAAAATGAATTATTGATCATTGTTACCAAAAGAAATCCCAATACATCCATATTTAGTTAACAAATGCCAAAGCAACAAACGTGAAAGAAAATAATCGACGCAGCAACAAACTCAAGGCAGCATTTGCAGATATTCTCATAAAATATTTATTAAACCTAAGGAAAACATCTGCACAGAAAAGAGATGAACCTGAAGAGAAAGGACCATCAAGAAAAAAAAAAAAACAAGATTATCCTATACAAAGATGATTCACTTGCAGAAAAAAGGATTGATTAATTACATTCAATAAGAATCATGTCTAAGTGGAACACCAAATTTTGACAACCATCATCACCCTTTGTTCAGAGAAATAACAACAGAACCAAACTGTGACTTGTCTGGACATTGAACGTAGTTTTCTATCCTTTCATATCATCCATGAACTTCTCCTGTATGATATGATACAAGATTGTGCTTTAGTCAAATCCCGTTGCCTCCTGAACACGTTGCAAGTAGTCCAGGTGGAAGGTTGCTCTACACACTTGCCTGCCTCTGTAATATACAATGTGCACATGGTTGTGAGCAATCTCAATTCATACAAAATACTCCTCCTGACTCTCATACCCACGTTTTGAGTGCGTTGTCATGAGAAATCCACCGGTCAAAGGTGTTGGTGTGATCAAAAGTTGATGTGACACTCGGCAGGAAAGTGAAGTCATTGCTGACATTGTTGTACTGACCCAATGCAGACTCCATACTTAGCTTCACTGTTTCATCATAAAGACCCGTGGCAATCTCCGCAACTTGACTGGAATACTCTGATCCTTCATTGTCTTCGGGATCCACAAGATCCAATGATGGGCCCTGCATTGCATTGTGAAGGTAACTGATTAATCCTAAACTGCACCAATAGATGTTTTCACTTACAAACAACATTCAGGTAAACCTCAAGAACCTGAAAATACAGGATGTACAATGAACAATTGGTGATTGTGCAACAGACATCTTTCATCACTCATGAAAATCCCTTCCAAGTATCTGCATTGTGCACTGTTCAACAGGATCAGAATGCAAGGTCTCACCTTGCAGCATTGGGTGTAGTGCTGGTTGGCATCACTTCCTTCAACTGACCCAGGGAGAAGCCCAGACCCATACCAGGAATCATCCTCTGATGACACTGTTTGTAGGTATCTGCATAGAAACATGTATCCAGATAAGTCAAGGTGTCATGGTCCAAGGCTAATATCTACTGGTTGCCTTATAAGAACTTAAGGAAGGTTGATGTATTTATAAGTAGAAAGAGTGGAAGCTCTTGAGGGTACAACAGTCACCATCCAACTTCCTTCCACCAAGAGATTACCAGCAGTCCTATGCAAAACCAAGACTTACCTTTTGAAAAGATCCTCTTCAGCATTTAGGCTCACTGATGTTAACCAATCAAGTTCTGCAAACTCTTGGCCAGTTAGATCCTGTGTGGCCACATTTGTTGATGGGCTTTTCTTGGCATCTGGCCCTGGCACTGTTGTGTAGTCTGGCTTCCGCTGCCCAAAGAGCCAATTTGGACTCTTCAATTGCACCTCCCTGAGAAAACAGTGAAAGAAATTAGCCTGCAGAGGCAATCAACTAGAGAGTGTGTCACCTGTGGAAAATTGAGGGTCTTGACATGTTTTACAGATCCTGGCAACAGTTTACACATGATATGTGACGGATCTAAGGGAGAGAACCTACTTATGCAAATCCCCTCCAGATTATTAGCTGGTCATACCATCAAGGCCACCACATAAGGCCTGCAGGATACTAACTCTCCTAGCACCTTGAAACTCAGACAATGACCAGCACAGGGAGGGAGAAAAAGGGCCAGATGGAGCACAGGTGGAGAGAGGAGAGAGCTCTTACTGAGCATCAGGAGCTGTCCTTGTTGCCCCGGGGCCAGTGCCTTTCTTGAGCTCTGACTCCCCATACAAACGGACACTCTTGATAGCACAGCATGTCTGAGAGAGGAAAGTGAATAGATCAACCAAAGTCACACAGATGCACCTACATCCTTTTATAACACACTAGAACCCCACAGTGCCAATCCAATACAGTGCAAGATGTCTTTCCTGACAAGAATACCTGAAAAAGCTTATCAAACGATGTCAACTTCAAGCACTGTGAATCCTCATGGCCTGGTGGTGTCGCAAAGAGCACATCTCTGAATGTATGTTGAGGGTCAGAAAGCTCTGTCCCGGGTGCTTGTGACACAGTGCTGTAAACAAAACATAACAATCTGCATGCTTACCAGTAATTTACCAGGTGCTAAGAGAGAATTGACAAAGCATCACCCACTTGGATCTTGAAAGATCTTGCTTTCATTATGTACAAATATCATCCACAACCTCTCAGAAATGTGGATAAACTATGCAAAGCTTCAAAACACCTTCTAGATTCTATGAAATCGCTTAGATAGTACAAGAAAGTACAAGAAAAATGGGCAGTGACTCCTTACTTGTCAGAATACTCATCTCCTTGGCCTCCTGCATGCAGATAATAATCAGAGTCTAACTCCCACAGTGCTGGCTTCCCTGCTTGGGGTTGAAAGTGGCCTAAAAACCTGTCACACCAGGAAAATGAACCAACAGCACACAGTGAATCAGAGCTCAACACTCCCATCATCACTTCCACTAACACAAGCATTTTACAACATGTTCAAGGTACATGAGTTTAAGACAGTGATGATGCTATATGGAAAGAAAGAGATGCAAACAAACGGGTGATAAGAGGGATCTTACAAGTTTATGGCATCCTGCTTTTCACCATCAGTGTAGGTGTTGCTATAGTATCGTCTGATTGATTTCAGAAACTCTTGTGACTGGGTGGTAGCTTTCCACTTTCCCTGCCTCTCTGGGAATACCTGCAGTAACAAATTTCAGCACAGTTCAATACTTGTCTACAGGAGCTCCATCAACAAAACCTCTCTCTGTTGTTAAGAGCCTTACAGTATTGTGAGCTTCAGATCCACCATACTGAAGCGCTAGTGAATCCCCCATATTCTGGTACATGCCCATCATAACTGCAGCTACACTACAATCAGGGTCTAGTTTTGGAGCATCAGTGAAGCCCATAGCATGAAGCTGGCGTCCTAGAGCTTCAAGGCCATATGCATATTGAGCAACATTTGTCCGATCAAGACAGTCAATGCAATTTGTACGTAGGACACCACTTTGATAGCGAGGCCTTCTTCTCTTGTCCACACTCTCTATCCACCGCTCACCCTCTTGATGACCTCTGCTGTTGCCATTCACATGTCCAGTACCAACACTGCTAAACTTGTTGCTGGTGTCTATTAGCAAAGGCCGAGTGGCTAAGTCTACTGACTGACGGTGATCCCTTGTTGGAGACAATCTTCCTGGTGCAATTCTGCAACCATATACCATGCACAAGTCAGAAGAGCAGGCAAATGATTATCAAGGAAACACAAATGCCAAAGCCCAAAAGATTGATTTCTTACGTTGTAGAAGCAGGAATACGATGTTGCGTTCTCTTTGGTACAAAGCGTTTTCCACTATAGTAAAAGCCCGTAAGATCCAGAGCATCAGCCGCCACACCACCCAAGACTGCCAGCACATTTGCTGATTTACTCCCACTGAAGACACATGGACATGAGTAAGACAACACAGGAAACAACCCATTGACAAACAACACAGGAAAACCTTAAATGCAAGCAAACGAAGCAACCAATGGAGTAGGCAAACCTCTTTGCAAACTTATGGAAGTCCCAATGTATAAATTTAAGCCGACTTTCCTCAGGAAATATTTGATTTAAATAGCCTACTGCATTTGCAAATTCACGCCGCAGCATCATCTCTCGAGGCCTTTTCTCCACTGTCTGCAATCAACGAGGACAATAGCCAAAATTATGAAAAGGAATTTTTTCCAGATTGCATCAAAGAGACCAAAGTTCACCATGTCAATCACACAAAGCATGTTGATATATAGCAGGCTTGACCTTTAAAGGAGTAATCTAGCATGAAAACCAATTTCACGCTAAAGCTGAAAATGTAAAGAGAATTTAGGGGGCACAAGGCTGAAACTCAGTTCCCTACCCGTATGAGACTCAAGATGATGATAGGATTGCCATATCTGGCAGCAAGATCCTCAAAGTGCAGTCTAGTTGCTTGATACACAGGATCAAACCTTTGCACTGACAAATCAGAAACCCAAGTCAGAATCTACATGATGAGTTGCACTGTCAAACAGAATGTGATGAATTCAAAATCTACTCACAGATTATGTCAGGCTTTGGACTGAGCCGTGATGCTTCCTGCGACCAGAAGAGAGGAATGGAACCCCGGTGCTGCACCACAGAACTCATTTGCCCTGTCCCTGGGCCAATGCCTGTCTCCTCATCCAGCACAATTTGCTCTGTCTCCACATCATTTGCCACACGACCCTTGTCATTCACTCCCCTCTTCAAATACCTGCACACAATCCAAACCTTACAAACAGTCAAAGCCTGCAGGATATTTGAGATTTCTTACCTGCAATTGCAAGCAAAATATATCTCAGCCATGTTTTCAAAAACTCAACAGTGAAAAGCACTGGGTGTCCGGGACATCACTTCATGATAACACTGACCTTGTACCAGCAAAATGCCGAGACCTTCTTCCAATGAGAGTAATACTGAAAATACGCCCAAAAACAGACAATTTTTCCTGCACAGATGGTCACAGAGTGGAATAAACCTTAAAAAGTTCTGGAAGTGTTCCAACAGAAAATAACCATCTGCGCAAGATAGAGTAAGGTAAGGAACCTGCTCAAAAAAACCATGGACTAGTGCCACTGTCCAGCGGGTATTCTTCAATCGGTTGCGAATCCCACCAGTGAGGAAGGCATTCCACACAAACATGTTCCCATATGGCATCTGTTCATCATCCTGTGATTGCACATTGCGCTGCAAACTCTGCATGATACGATAGGTGTAGCTGAAGAAAAAATCTTTCGTGAGATCCACCCCTGACAGCAGCTTCTTGTATCTATACCAAAACCAGAGAGAGAAATAAGTCACATTTACTGAAGATATCCCAGTTTCAAGGAGGAATGCAAGAACTGACAAAATCTGCGACAGCTGCTGTTGGCAAAAGATCTACCTCACCCCACCAGCTTATCCTGAACTTGCCATTCTGGGGCTCAGAAGGAGGCACATCAAACTCACCATGGACAGCCACTGTAACAGCTTAAGAACAAAGCCAACAAGCTCTCTTGCAACACCAAAAGTTGAATGGACATTAGGGCAGACATCTGCTTAGGGTTTCCTTCCCACACAGTTTGATGCACATTCTAGGGTAGGTCTTCTCACATGACATATTGTAATCCTTCCCACTAAGTTTTGAATACCTCCAGAGAGGAATAACTTAGTCAAATCCAATGCTCTCAATTCCCTGTTTGGACCACTCTTATGGATATGTACATCTTTATTTCTTAAAGACCCTAAAAAGACACTGACCCAGATGATTCATTCAGGCCAGTTGCTTCCTTAACCAGAACTTGCTGAACAAAATCACTTGCAGTCTTATTGACATGCAGTGTTGCTGTCCCTTTTAGGAGAATCAATCACCCTGATGGTTTCCTGGTACAACTCCCATCAAGACAGTCTATTTTGAACTATGCCTAATTCATTGACCTCATTCCAGGATCGTTAGTAGTCTGCATGTGGCATGTGTGCACACATGTGTGCATGTAAGCAAGTGATCTGAGTGTGTGAGAGAGAGAGAAACCTGAGCTCCACCTTCGAGTTAGATGTCTCTGTTTGCACCGTGGAGTGAGGGACAGTGATGAGCTGACTTTCTTCGATGCTGTAGATAGCATGACCACAAATGGTTCCGATTTGTCGACGTTTTGTAACCAAGATCATGTAGTATGACTCCAAGAATTTTATGAAACCTGGAAATCAATCAATCATCTGGACTACTGTGAGATAAGAAATGACACAAGAAGCAAATTGTCTGCCTGCCTGAAACCAAAAAAAAAACAATAATTGTACAACTATATGATGCATTTTCTATCTCTTCAAAATCAATGCAGAAGAAGAAACAAACACACCTACGATGCCATATGCTTTTGTGACCTTTGTGAGGCCACCAGTGGATTTGTTGCCCTCATCTACACGTTTCATCAGCTTGTTGCATTCCAATTGTGTATAAATCACAGGATCCTCCAGCATATTGAGCTCAGATGGCTCAGATCTGTCAATCTTCAGCACCTGCCAGTGCTGGCATTTCTTGTCTTTCCCAACAATATAAAACCTCTGCAACAAGAGATGCAGAGATTTCATTGCATACAACAACAGATGCTCTCATACTCATCATCATCATCATCATCATCACACAATCTCAAGATTTTTAACAAAAGCTCCTCCGGGGCAACATGAGCGGAATCCATCAGTAGTACAACAATGGAAGCTAACAAGACAAATTCTAGAGAAAACCGTCGAGGACGTTTATGAGGGAGATCCCGCCAAGCTCTTTGGACAAAACAGGGTTACATAAAAATTTCTTTAGAAGAATTGAGGCAAAGTAGAAATGAGAACCTTTCTTTCTTGTCTGGAAAAGGTAATCCAGACGAGTTTTCAAGACACAAGATGATAGATAGATAGATAGATAGATAGTACTCAAATATAGCAAAGAAAGAAAGAGAACACGGCGAGGGTTAAGTGGTGGACATACGGCTCGCGTCTCGTACAGAGTGAACTTCTCCAGAGAGTATCCATTGGAGTGCAGGCCCGCGTTGCTCTCCACCAAGGGTCTGGGACTCGTACTTGGCGGATACGCCATTGGCTAAAACTCTTCTTCCGCTTGCAAACTCCAGATCGATCTCTCTCTCGCTCTCGCTCTCTCTCTCTCTCTCTCTCTTTTCACAGACGATTCTTCGCCCACACAAAATACACATAATTCTTCTTCACCATTCCTTCTTCCCGCTTCTCGAATCAACCAAATTTCCTAGCCGCCGATCCTCCTCTCTCCCTCGCAACCACCTCAAATCCTTTCGAAGACCCGGTTCGACCTGACGAAGAAGAGCTTGCGTGTTCTTCCCGGAGTGTGTTCCAAGGTTTTTTTTTTTTTTTTTTTTTTTTTTTTTTGTTTTTTTTTTTTTATTTTTTTTATTTTTTTTTTTTTTCCTTTTTTTTTTTTTTTTTTTTTTTTTTTTGGCGATTTTTTTTCAAAAGTGGCGAAAGTTTTTTTAGTCGCCATATTTCTTTAAAAAATCTAATTAAAAAAAACTCGCCAGATTCCATCCTCAGTTCCAGCAGGGTAGCCAAAAATATAGTAAGATGTAAGAATTTTATTTTATTTTCATATTTTCTTATCATCAAGTCAAATCTGGCTAAATCTTCTTATGGATGATTGTCACTTTGGCTCCATCACAAAATTGGGGGTGTCTTACAAGTCCAGGTTTTTCTTTTTTTGTTTTTTGTTTTTTTGCAATGAGTTATTTTGATTGGCCCATCACAAAAAAAGGTTGTAACTATGGAGGCTCCCCCCATAATAGAAGACTCTATTGAAATTTGGAGTGCCTTCCCCTTTGGCCCAGCCATATAGCTGAGAAGGGGAGGCATAACTTTTGGCAAAACATATGGGATTAAAGCAAGGTGCTATTTGGAGCACCCTTGGGGAACACATTGGGAACTTAGGGAACATATTGGGAACTTGATGGGAACCAGGCTTTTCAAAAAATAAAAAAAAAAAAAATCCTTTGGACAATTTGCAGCCCCATTCTTTTGCCACCAAGTGGCAAAATTTGGTGACCTAAAGAAATGCCCCTAAAAGAAGATCCCTAACCCTAGGGCTCTCACACATAATGTGAGAG
>Ga0209208_10011163_pt1 | contig 11536 bp, 10 predicted proteins | sample S1TSphfallax_3_FD_187694 | JGI IMG/M metagenome (GOLD analysis project Ga0209208, IMG submission 187694) | Host-associated microbial communities from peat moss isolated from Minnesota, USA - S1T2_Fd - Sphagnum fallax MG (SPAdes) (version 2) | ecosystem: Host-associated > Plants > Peat moss >...
AGATTAGTTGAAAGGATGATGCAAATAGTGAAATAAAAATTGCGCAAGTATGGCCTCCAAAAGGGTTGTATTAAATATTGGGACATGTAATTACCATAGTTGGCCATGGGATATAGGTTTAATTGGTAGGCCTCCCTTGCATAATTTTCACCAAATTTTTTAATTGTTTGGTCATGACCGTGAACTATTGACCTCCATTCGACATGGTGTCATGGCAATAGTGAATTCAAATGATTTTACAACGTTGCTTTAAACATGTGAACATATAACAATTTTATTCAAATGTGTGATGCTTATGGCTATGGAGGATTTAACAATTGTTCAACACCAAAATATTTTCTATTATGCATAGTTCATGGAGGTTGTTATCAGCATCGGGTTCATAGGTTCAAGCTTGGAGATTTTGTGTACTTGTAACAAACAACACCAACTACTTCGGATGTGATTGTAAAACATGTTATTTTGTGTGTGGAAGGTTCTACCTTCTTGAAAGGCCAAGATGGTCAATCAAGGAAGCACCATGCGTACATGTGGAAAATGACACAACTTATCATAATGTACTTAACTTCATTTAATTCGACTTCACCTCACTTAATTTAACCTCACTGAACTACCTTAATATAACTTACTTGAACTCTTTAAACATGCACATACATTGCAAATATAAGGAATTGAACCCCAAACCTTCACAATAATAAATCAAGTCCTTACTTGATGTACCACATCATGAAAAATGTTCAACTTTTGTCAAGTTTTTTTATTTTGCATGTTTATTTTACATCATTTAACATAGTGGCTAAACCTAGATGATGACTAGTGGTTAAAATTAAGCTAAATATAATGGTTAAATTAAGCGATTAAACTTAGTGGCTTATTGTACTAGTTAAACATAATGGCTAAACCTTAGTTAAACCTAATGATAAAATATAATGACTAACATAGTGATTAAACCTAATGGCTAAACCTCATGGTTAAACTTCGATTAAAATTAATGGTTAAACATAATGACAAAACTTTGGTTAAACATAATAACTAAACTTAGTTAATAAACCTAATGGTTAAACTTTATGGCTAAACTTAGTGGTTAAATATAATGACTAAACCTGGTATAAACATAGTGATTAAACCTAATGGTTAAATCTAATAACTAAACATAATGACTAGACTTTGGCTAAACATAATGGACAAATTTAAATTAAACCTAGTAATTAAATCTAATGGCTAAACACAGTGATTAAACCTAATGGCTAAATATAATAACTAAACATAATGATTAAACTTTGGCTAAACATAATGACCAAATTTAAGCTAAACCTAAATTTAATATCTAAACATAGTGATTAAACTTAGTGGCTAAATCTAATAACTAAACATAATTACAAAACATTGGCTAAACATAGTAGTTAATATAATGGTTAAACATAATGACTAAACCTAATGGCTAAATCAAATAGTTAAACATAATGACAAAACTTTGGTTAAACATAATGGCCAATTTAAATTAAACCTAGTAGCTAAATCTAGTGGTTAAATATAATGATTAAACTTTGGTTAAACATAGTGGTTAAACATAAGTTAAACCTAATGGTTAAATTTAGTGGTTAAACATAATGACTAAAATTTAACTAAACAGAGTAGTTAAATTTAAGCTAAACCTAATGATTAAACTTAGGCTATACTTAATGACCAAATTTAATGGTTCAATTTAGGCTAAACTTAGTGCCAAATATAATCATTAAACATAGTGCTTAAATTAAAATTTATTTTAATGGTTAAACTTTGGGTAAACTTAGTGGTTGCATTTAATGGTTAAACTTAGGTAAGTAGGTGGGTAAATAAAGGAAAACTTATCCTTGGGTGGTACCACTAGGAATGTCACACCCCAAATTTTTGAAACCCATTCAACTTCAAGACAACATATGACTCACATAAAAAAAAACTTTTCATTCTAAATTACTTATCAAAAGGTTACCCATGTCATATAAAATTCAAAAATTTAATAAATTTACAAAAAAATGTGTTTTGATGTGGAAAATGAATGCATAAAAAACAAATTTCAAAAATGTAATATGAAATATGTTTTTGATCATGAACACACAAGGAATCAAATTTTTGGGAATTTTTCTTGGATGTTAATTTTTAAGAATACTTCAAATGCTAACCTACTTGATGTCTTTTATAAATAGTTAATTGAATGAATTTTCATTTAGTTATGAATTTTTGAAATAAAGATCGTGAAGTCTCAAAGGGCCATTGATGTTAAGAACACAAATGATAACTATTTTCACCTTTTGTTATTTTAATGAGTTAGTTTCGATCATTCCCTTATGCATGTACTAAATAGACAATAAAAAATGTTTAATGTGTAAATGTAAATTTAAAAAAAAAAAAGGTTAAAAATTGGGTCAAAAATGGTTATGGAATCAAAAATTTAATGCATATTGTAGGTTTTTGGGTGTTCATTATTTTTCATGAGGGTATGCATAGGTGGGGAAAACATAGCCCACCTAATTTAATCAAATAAACCAATGTATAAGTAGATGGATTTTTATTTCTAAAATTGGGTCCAACTTTCTTGTGATTTTGGCAAGGTGGTTCCTAGTGGTACCACCCAAGGATATTTTCACTTGTAAATAAGTTGTATGAAGGTGAAAAAATATAGGTAAGTACATAAGTATGTAGGTGAGAAGGTAATAGGTAGATAAATAGATATGTAGGTTGGTAAGTAGTTAACTAGGTAAATAGGTGGGTGAATAGGTTGGAGATAAATATATAAGGTAATAGACCATGTTGCATTTGACTAAAGATCTTTGACTATTTTGATTAAATGTTCCATTTGACTTAAAACCATTGATCATTTTGACTAAATCATTGACAATTTTGATTAAATGTTTCATTTAACTAAAGACCATTGATCATTTTGATTAATGACCATTAACCATCTTGATTAGATGTTCAATTTGATTAAAGACCATTGGTCATTTTGACTAAAGTTATATAACTTGATTATATATATTTATTCAAATAAATCACTCTAATCAAGTTGATTAATCAAAAAATACATGTATCATTCAAACCTTTGACCTAGTCAAAATGTACATGTCCATAATCAAAAATGACAAATTAGCGAATTTGAATATTTTTAAAAGTCACGATTTGTAATAGTGATAAAATGCATTAAATTTATGAGGTTTTATGTTTAGTTTATGTGTGTTGATAATGATGGTTATAAGTGTCGACATTGGAATACACAACAATTGTTGGGAGTTTTATAATAGTTTTATGTTTTTATCCTAATGATTTTAAGTAACTTAAGGCAAGTAGAGTTGAAATTAATTTTAGTGTGAATGCAATTTCAAACTTTTCATGTTTGGGCTAAGTAAGGATTTAGATGATCAAAATTTTAGTTATTTGGATTTTGAAACCAATGTGTTGTGTGTTGTATTTGCTTTGCAAGAATATTTATGTTTGGTTTTGTTTTTGTTTTGCAAGATGTATGGTATTTGAATTCTAGTGACTATGTTGGGTGGCAGTTTCTTGTGCAAGTGAATAGAGTTTGGATAGTATGCATTGAATTTATAAGATTTTATGTTGTTTAGTTTATGTGTGTTGATAACAATGGTTGTAGGTGCTGAAATTGAAGCACACAACAAGCACAAAAAAATTATACATATTTTTTTGTAGGATTCCATGAAATTAGGTCAGGACTTTCCATGAACTCTGCATCTAGGGGCTACAACTAGCTTCCAGTGTTTGCTGATGACTAAACCTTTTGCTTTTACAACATTACCTACAATCTTGCAAAGGGTGAGCAAAGAACTAAATATCATTGTCTTAAACCATTCTTCCTCTCCCAATGTAAATGGGGGGCCAGGGAGACTCTAATGCAGTGGGTTTCTATGCACATACAGAGAGAAATTACAAAACCAAAAGAAGGAAATTAGGAAGTATAAACTTTTGTTTTATAGTTTCCCTCCATACGTTCACAAGAGCCTATGCTGCCATTGAACAAATCATTGCTGTCAATTCTGTACAGGGCTGCTAAATCCAGTGTTTGAGATTATATTCAGCAATCAAGGTGGAAAAAAGGTTTAGTGATGAGCAAACATGTTGCATATACAACAGAGGGCTTCTGCAACTGGTGAACTGATGAAGCTCTTAGAAGCTCTCAACAGGATTCATGCTACAATGTGTGACACCAATTGCAAAATGAGTAATGCATCCCAAGTTGTCAGTTTGGTGCACATGTTGCATACTGGTACTATACAGACACACAAATGTTTTCTCACTGGATGTAAATCCATCAAAATTCATTCCATCAACATCAAACTCTACACCTATGTTTGTGACCCCTCCAACTAACTGCTCATAATTCTGACTATGTTCAGAAGATTACTTAGAATCCCACAATGACCCAATACTGCACTTGTTCCTGCATCAAACTCAACTGAAAGATACAAAAAACATCAAAAGAAGATGGACCATACTTGGTGTCAGACATGTATGACAACATACCTCCATATTCAGCATGGAGTACTGAGCCAAGTATGACAAAATACTTACAATACAGCATGGGAGCAGCCAGCAAACTGGGGCCTGCATTCAGGCATAAACAAAGTATAGAAAATCAATGACAATCATACCCCTCACAAAATCATATTACTTACCAACCCACAAGGTTGATGGATGCCCAAAATCAGTCCTTTGAAGGATATCCCTTCAAGGTATGGAGGTGCCAAAGGCTAAATGCCTCAACAACATTGTTGGGAATCATCTTCAAGCTGGAGAAACACAAACCAAAATACCATTGAGCAATGGAGCCATGAACAGGAAAGGACTAAGATCTCCAAACTGATCCAATGCCAATCTTGTAATACATTTTATCCACGTGGAGATGAAGAACCAACTCTCATTTTCATGTCATATACTTTGCTAACTAATTCAAAAGAGGAACTTGATAATGCAAAGTTCCAACAGAACCCAGGGACAACAGCCAAGGCCATCAAATCTTGTAAGAATACAGCACAACAGCAAGGTGACAATGACAACCACAGGACTCTAACAAGCAACTAAAACCTCAAGAGACATTAGAAGCATATAATGCCTTTCTTCTACACACTCATTTGGTCTCCAATTTGGCTATTCGGACCAAGTTGAGACCTAGTTTTCATATTCCTCCACAGACAGACTTCTATCTTTTCATGATGTAGGTTGGCATTGTTAGATCAAGTAAAAACCTTCAAACAATGCAATGAAAACCTCATGCCCAAACCCAAACCCACCTGAACAGATCAATTGATCTCTTCAAGGAGGTGAGTAGAGGGTTTCTTTCCAGTTGGCTTTGGATGGAAGCTTGCACCCAAGCACATTATTTGAAATCTCAACAATTCATTTTCTCCTGTCAAACAGCAATTTCACTAGCTTGACTTAGAATATTTTAAAAACTGAAGTTCCATATGCAAATGTTCATGATTATGGCAAAAAAAGCCTATGCAGCTTATGTGAGCCTGCTGACATAGTAGAAACTCACATATGGTCATGCAAATGCAAACTTGGAAAGCTATGTCAGATGAGTTAGTAGATAATTTATGTACAAAACTTCTGTGAACCAAGTACCATATCCAGAAGCAAAGATGCAAGATACAGCCACATAACAATTATTTGGAGTTCCATGATGAATTTACAACTGAGAGACATCTGCAGATGTACAAGAAAGAACACAGGCAAAGGAGCAGAAGCCTACCAGGCTTCACCATATATACCTCCAAGCTTTTCTGCTATGAAGGGTTCCTGCCAACTTCATCACTTTCTTGCCCATTCAACTGAACAACAGATTCTGCAGATTTGTTTGAGGAGGGGGCTGGTCATCAATACACAAGGATTCAAGAATCATCTCTGCTGTATCCTTGCCCCCTTAACTCAACCACAATGTTGGTGAGTTCCTGTACTTTTTTCTGGAGAGACCTGATGTATTCCACAGCTTCATCAAGCATCTCTGAGGTATTTGTCTGCTTGTCCATATTGGGAACCACTCCTTGCAACTTTTTCATACGCTCACTGATCCGTGTCCGTCGTACACGCTCTGCAATACTGCGAGGATGTGTTGCACACCCACGCTTGGCTCGAGTGCCGCTAACTGTTTCAAGAAAGGAGGTATCCTCCACACCAGGTCTCATCTGCGTTTTACCTACTGGCAGGCTCATATGCCTTGTGAGGCTGCCAGCCACTCCTGGCCTGCTTCTGATTGAGCTTTCTGCTATCTGACCCGATGTGTTAGCTCCTCCACCTGGGACATCACGGTGGCGCTTGCCACTCATACTACCTGCACTACATGCACTTGATTAGACAGATATATAAAAATTCCATTACTATAATATACTGCTAAGAAGCAGCAGCATGAGCTCACCTTAGTGATTCACTCATGTTAAGACAAAGCAAAGCGGTGGCACAAGGCTGGGCACAAAGAGACTGACAGTTTCCCCAACATGCGCCATTGACTAACTAATCCCTTTATCCTGCACAACACAGAGCAGAGCATATGGACCATTACCTGTGGCAGATGGAAAAGAACTGGAAGTCAACAGCTGAGTTTCAAGGCAAGTCTATTTGTGCACATCAAAGTTGTGGTAGAGAGTCACATCAGTTAAAATCTTCAGAAGGTTAAACTGTCTTATTTGGAAAAAAAGGTACAAACAGGTTTTGTGTTGTGTAATATACCAGGACTTGTTGGCAGATTTACAGAAGTGTCACTGAGAAGAAAAGAATCGTCTCTTGAGTACATAGGAGTTTTACTGCCATGGCCATAGTTGGTGTCTTCAGATGTCCCTGATATGCTCTCCTCTGAAGACATCATGGATTGAATGGCCATACCTGTTGGACTTCTCTCATTCACTTCTTGCATAGCAGCAGCACTCAGCTGTACAGGTGAGTTGTTTTTTGGAGCTGGGAAAAAACTTTGAAAAGTATCTGTCATATCACACAAATGCAAACCATAAGAAAAATAAGGAGCACCATGTGCACAATACATGACAAGAAAAACCCTACTTTTTAACAGATTCTGAAAATGTTCACAGACTCATCGTGGATGGAGGACTTCATCTGGCAATTCCAATGCACGAAAGCATAGCTCTGAAAACGTCGGCAGACTTATTTGCCGGTGCAGAGAAACACAGTTATGCATACACTGGCTCCCAACATTGATTAAACACAAAACTTGCTATCAAGCACAAAAAGGATCACTTATGTGCATGACCTGAGTAAGTTTTTCTCCACATTACTGCTGAATAGTATCTTTCTGTAATAACCATTCAGAGACAAGAGGCTTCGCAGGTGAAATGGCAGACACATTTTCCAGAGCAAGTGCAAAAGAAAGAGCTTTGTGGACTTGATGGGTCTGCCAAAACTCTTTCCAATTGGAAATCTGAGTCATCAAAAGAATGTTGCAGACATTACACAGGGAATGGCATCACCTGCGGGATGAAAGGTGAAGTATAGAAAGGGGGAGGGGTGAGGCAAAGTACCAGGAATGAAAGCCTCAGTGGGAACTTGCCAGTTTGTTTCTGGCTTTCCAGTCTGCAACATGGCAGCAGAAAGAGCAGCTCGCTTCCCATAATCAGGTCTAGCAGTGTCCATGTAGGGATCGAATTCTTCATTTAAATTTGTGCCACTAGTGCCAAGCTTCTCATTCTCCATCTGCTCTATGATTGCCGTAAGTCCCTCAGGGAAAAAGGGAGCTATGAAGGAGTTACTGGTCCGACTGTTGCTACTGATATCCAATGGACTTGATACTTGGAGGAAGGCATCATCGTTAAGGCTGTGCAAAAATGAGCTAGGTGCTGAGTGATAGCGCTGAAGGCCAGACGGAACAAGAGGAGCAGGAGGAAGAGAAGGATTTCCGAAAGCTTGAACAGGAGACTCGAGCATCACACCAAAATTGGACATGTCGGACTTCATGTCTGTATCTATGACCTCGCTCTTGACTGTGAGGAACAATCCCTTCTCGTCAGAAGGAGCGGCGTCCATCGCTGTTTTGTCTGCGGTGATGCTGCGCCTTCGGGTCATCCACGTGAGAGCAGGAGGAGGACAAGGGGCAGCTATGCTTCATTTTATTTTTCACTGTTCCTCCAGGCCCGACGTGCTGGCCGAGCTGCCTTCCATCGCTATTCTAGAAACAGGACCTCCTCGTAGTCACCACTCCTGAAAGAAGAAAGTTTCTCCGGTCTCCAAATCCCCGTTCCTGCACAAAAGAAAGATCTAGATTGTAAGCTTCAGTTCTGAAGGTCTCTCACCGATCCGTCCATTCTGTGGCAAGTTTCCCACTCTACAACAACAAACACGTCTCGTAAAAGAAGCTGGCAATCTTCCAATTGGCGTGCAGAGGCGGTCTAGAGTTTTCCCCGGGAGACCCTTGTCGAGCTTCAACCTCGAGCAAACTTGTCGTCAAACAGGATTTCCTCTCTGAACACTCAAATTCACACTCTCTGCAACAGGAGTCGTGGTCCTCGTGGTTTAGCAGCAAAATCTTGGAACTCTTTCCTTTTTAAAGCTCTAGAACACAAGGTTTGAAGACGAATTGTAGGAAGGAAACTCTGTTGTGCAGGCCACAACCTTTCTCTTTCCGGCACTCCTCTTCTTCCTCTCTTTCTCAAAAAAAGAACCTGCGAACCGCGACTTGGAACAATCCGATCCTAAGACAGAAAAGAACTCCACCAGAATGCGGGTGACGACAATTTGACACCTGACATCGTTTGACAAGCTCATAAACGAAAGCGAAACTGAGCTAAGATGCAGGAACAAAAACACAGACATCCGTCCTCCAAAAACCGTCTTGGAATCTCAAAGCTCTTCTTCGTACGAACACAAAGAGTTCAAGTTCCGAACAAGTCATGAATGACACAAGTCGAAGGTTGTCGCCGAAAACAATTGCTTTTTTCTCTCTTCCTCTCTCTCTACCAAAACACAAAAGAGTTGCAATGCAAACACATTACTACAACGAACGTAGTGAAGCCCGATCCGGACGAGAAACAATCTCTCACCGAAAATCAATCGGCACGGATTCCGAAAATTCCAACACCGGCCTGGAAGCCTTGCAACTTCTTTTTCCCACAAAAAAATAAAAATAAAATCAACAACAGCAGAGGCGCACAACACAGATGCAGGCAACAAACACCGAACTGTCTTCCGGCTTGCGAGACCGTTCTCGCAGATCAGGCGACCAAAACCCTTGGTACAAAAACTCAATTTTCGAAAGAAAAAAACAATCACGCGAAACCTGAAGCGCCACTGAAAAATTACCTGCTGAAATATTTGCTTCCCCGTTATCAACACGCGCACCTGTGCAGTTTGTGTGTGCGTCTCTTCTCTCTCTCTCGCGCGCGCGCTCTCTCTCTCTCTCGCTCGTACTCGCGCGACCAAAGTGTCTCTCCCACCGCGCACACAGACTTCAGCGACAAGGCTGTGACGGACCGCTGGTTACACGAGTATATATGAACAACCATGTCATCGTACCGTTGTATTAAAGCTCGGACCGCTGGATAGAGATTTCGAAAGATCGCTTGAATAGGATTATATCCGCTGTATTATAACCCAGACCGATGGATTGAGATCTCTGGCGATACGATTAAGCACATAAAACCCAACAGTCTGAAGCCGCCTCTCGTCGAACCCCTGGGGTATTGAGTAAGCGGTATGGCGCACGTAGCTGTTCCTGTTTTTTTACTTTTTACCTCTTGTACGTATGTTGGACCGTAGACTCCTATTTTTAGAAACCTTAAAAACCTACCATCATTTTACTCATTTTCCGGGGACCCTAGCGGTGAAAAAAGTAGAATTTTTTTTTCGTTTTTTTTGAAAAAACAAATGGGGAACTTTTTGGAACTTTTTTTTCCTAGTGGAAATTTAACTTTTTTTCTATTTTTCTGGAAAATTTTGCCAAAAACTTATATATAAAAACTGAAAAAAAGAAAAGAAAAGAAAAAAGCCCTAGGGCCTGGACCCTAGTTTCTGCTTTACCAAATTGCTGTTTAGGAATGGTCTGAAAAGAAAATTTATGTGAAAAGCTTTGGGATTTAGGGTGGTTTGTTCAAAGTGAAAATTTCATTGACTTAAAAAGTGCTACCAGTGGGCCCCTATGCCATTGGGCCAAGTGCATTAAACCTCCAGTAAGGTCACTCAATGGCTTATGAAAAAACCATTTAATTCTGAGAGACAACAATCACGCTAAATTCAATATATATTTTGCTCCTTTCGGTTTAAAAAACTGTGAAACGACAAATGTGCATACCACCTCACCAAGAGCTTTCTAGCAATACCAAAAGTGAAGTGGGGGCCCTGAAATGTGCTTACCACCTTGTTGAGGGCTTTTTCTAGTGGGAACCAAAGTGGAGTGAGAAGGGGGCCCAAGGTTGGGGAGGATTACAACAAGATCACATCCAAACAAACAAGGGGTGTGTCACACTGTGGCCTTGCCATTTACAGTAAAAAGCATCATCTTAAGTCAAAAGACGAATGATGAAAATTCAAACATTTCACCATGCAAAACTATAAGCTTCAAAAAACTCTTATAAAAGAAACCAAAATCCTCCAAGATATCATAACTCTATAACTAATCTCAAGTTTCAACACAAGCCGAAATATCATCTTTTCAAAATCCTCACATAAAAATAAACCTACTACCTAGGGGACAAAATCCATTAAGCTACTATACTCTATAATGAATCAAAAAACACAATATCCTTGCATTGGTAGGCAAGGCCAACAAACAAAGATCTATCTTAACTGTGGTGCTATTGGTAATAACTTGGGGAACACATTGGGAGCATTATTGGGAACATGGTGGGAACACAATAAACATATGTTAGGAACCATCAAAATCCCTAAAAAATCTACCAATTGGGTAAGGTATATTTACCATGTTATATATTTGTATCAAGGTAATAGATTTGCCCGCCCAACACTGGTGGGTACCTATACTGTTATGAGTGTATGATCATCACTGAAAGATTATATCATATAATGTGGTCAAGAATGGCATAATCTGCACCCCAGACTCACTTTGAGATTTTCTGCAGCAGAATTTTATGCTCATGCTGGATTTGTTCTGTCTTCATTGGGGATAAGCTGGAGATCTGACCATTTGGCTTCGGATCGAAGGGCTTATCCCTCTACACCAATTGTCTATGCACAGAAACACGATTGAAGCCAAGGCCAAATCAACCTTAATTTTGTCACCCATACCCACACTACTCAGTTAGAAAGTGGGCTTAACTTCAAGAGTTTTTATGTAACCCAATTGTGAGAAAATCATTTGAAATTTTCACTCAATTTCTAGAAATAAAAATCACTCTAAATTCAATAACTTTTGCTCCATTGGTCTGAAAATTGTGAAACAACAAACATGCACAATGACTCACCGAGGAAGGGGCCCCCGCAGTTTGGTAGAGGGCCCCATGGTTTGGGAGAGCTATGGCATGGTCACATCCAAACAAACAAACAAACACACATATTTAAAATATGTAGATGTAGTAGGCTAGTGAGT
>Ga0209208_10011165_pt1 | contig 11535 bp, 6 predicted proteins | sample S1TSphfallax_3_FD_187694 | JGI IMG/M metagenome (GOLD analysis project Ga0209208, IMG submission 187694) | Host-associated microbial communities from peat moss isolated from Minnesota, USA - S1T2_Fd - Sphagnum fallax MG (SPAdes) (version 2) | ecosystem: Host-associated > Plants > Peat moss >...
AGGAAATTCTTTGACACATTTGGACTCTGATTTTAGCTTGGTAACATTTTTTTTCAATTAATATTTTAAAACTATTTAAACAAGTTTTTAAAACATGCTGCCATTTAGTGCTTTAAATCCTTCTCAGGATGCTAGCCAATGACACAACATCAGAAAATTGAAAAAAAATATTATTGATCCCCACAGTTGCAAATTTTGTGAGTTTCTTATATAATTTTTATAACCAAAAGTAGATTAAGAGGTGTTTTTACCATAAGTAGTAGAAAATTTGGAGCTGATGGCCCATCCAGATCTGAGGCCTACTAGCACCAATTTAATGTAACATTATTACCATGTTATCTAGAAAACCCTAACTCCTTGACCTCCAGCAACACCAAAGTATCTGTCATTAACAACAATTATGTTTACACATGTTGGTAAAGTTCCAATTGACACCATACCATTAATTATGTTTAAGAATCTTGGGGATCAAATCTCATTAAAATGAAAACCAAATGACAATTAGTCCACTTGAACACTAGTGGTTTTAAAAAAAAGTAAGAACCCTGGCCAAAAAAATTGAACTTACCAAAAATTCTCATAGAAAGATGAGAACCACCCAACATTGGTCCACATGATTCATGATAATTTAGTGAGAACTAATTGTGATGATATTCCATATTCCCCATTTTTATGGGTTTGTGGAATTCCAAAGAGGTAGTGGTCTACACAATCATGTTTTAAGGAAGACAATTAAAATCATCACAATTTGACAACAAAATAATCTTTGAGTGCAATGTTTCTTCTTTGCAACTAATTTCAATTTTCTTTACAAGCTTTTTTTGCCATGTTTTTATTTGCAAATCAATTATTTTGCACATTCTTTTTCCTAGTTCCATGAATTGCAATTTTGTTTTGCAACTTCTTTCTTGTCTCTTAAGAACTTTAATTTTTACATTTTGTCTAGATGGGTGTCCCTAGAGATACTTCTCCATATATAGGGGTTCTGGGTTTTGCTGATCACTACTTGAGTTGATGTATAGTGTCCTAAAACATACACTACTTGCAAATTTCAATGTAAACATTATTTTGGTAATTGATTTGACTTAGTATTTTTCACTTTGATGTGTTTTCATGTAACCATAGATTAACAATTACTTTGGGATTTATCAATATGGAGCTTGGCCACAAGGTGAAAACACATAACACAACATGGTTATTTGTTTGTTTTTTAATCAAATGTGGCAATAAAAGATGGTCGCACAACTTTCAAATGACAAAGCACGTTCTCTTTGAAAATGCTACCCAATTGAATCTTTGAATACACTACCAAGATTCAAAGTATAAGCTTGTGATATTGTTTAAGGTTCATGTTGTGTGCATTGTTAACAAATTAATTCTCAAGGTGTTAATGTGTAGATGTATCATGAAATATTGGTTGTTGGTCAAAGTATTGTATCCTTGTTGTTAATGAAGTGATAATTATTATAAACATTGTCTTCAAGAATATGATTTCCTAGCTTTCTAGAACTAAAATTGATATAATCATGGTTAGATTTTAAAGCTTAAATTTGAACATTAGCCTAATATTTAGGGAATTATAAATTTTACACATTTTATTGAGTTATCAAACTTGCAAGTCCATTTTTTGATGACTATTACTACCACAAGTATAGGGTGTACATCATTATTTGTCAAGTTATAGTTGACAAATGGGAACAATATACTAATAGAATTTTTTTTAAATATTAACTACTTTCAAATGATTTGAAAATTTACATTGTATACCCGTGCTTAATATTATTATTTATTTGACTCAAGGATAAATGCATGGTATGATGTACATGCTTTGAGGCAAATTTGGTATTACATATTGCATCAAAAATCCAACATGTAATATTTCAATCATTTCAAATTATTTTCAAAATCACATATAAGTGATTTGGGTTTCAAAAATATATTAAATTAGGAAAATCATGAATATGAAATTAGTTTGTGTGTATTTGTGTAATTTACACCAATAATTTTACAAATATTTTTTAAATTTTTATTTGATTGTAGTTTACCATAAAATTTATTAATTTTAAAAATCTATTTCACTTTTATAGATAGATAAAAAACAACACTTGGACCAAATATGTCTTCAATGGAATATCATTTACCAAGCTAAAAACATCATAATCATCAACACTATCATAGCATAATGTATTGTCAAAGATTTTGATATTATTTTATTTAAATTATTCAACTTCAATCCAGATTGAAAACTCCAATGAAAAATATTGTTCTTTACGGTTTTTTTTTGTATGCACAGAATTTCATGGAAAAAAATTCAATAATAAAATATTTTAAATCTTCTTTATGTATTTTAAATCATAATTGAATTGTTCATGTGTGTGCCAATTTCACAACATAATCATACATTGATTGCAAATTTTAATTGAGAAATATTTTCCAAATATCCATCAGGATGCATCAAATTTCAACAAATTTTAAATATTTTCATTTTTTGATAATTTGTTGTGTAAATCATAGTGTGCATTCACCCATAGAAAGAGTTCATTGTTAAGATTGCATTCATCCATGTTTGTTAAGAATAAATGTTACCCTTTACTCAATTAATTAACGGCACCCCATGAAAAGGGGATCCACAACAATTTGGAACTTGTGCACAATCAAATGAATAAGAAAAAACATTTTTTTGTTGAAAACACATTCAAAATTTTAGAAAACAATTCACATGAACTCCATGGAAGCATAAACATTCATGTTATGATACTCTTAGACATGGTTACCTATTGTGCCACCTTGCACAATATCCTTCTTTGAAAGCAAAGAATAAATGTGGAAAACATTTTGCAACTTCTAGAATTGGACACAGTGCCAAAATGTGTCTTCTATGACTTGATTTATGACTAGGTGACTAGTCATGGAAGACATTTGTGACTACATAATCAAATAGGACATGTTGTTTAAAACACCTAGTCATTGTTGTGACTTAGTTGCAACTTAATTTACAACTATGACTTTTCTGAATATAGTCACGGAGGACATCATTAAATCATTAGATCCACAACTTTTGACCATTAGATAAGATGTGTTAAATATAAACTAAATATATTTTCCATATATGTCATGTGAACACATGGCATTTTATTAAGCCATCATGGGTTGCCACATGTATCCTCTTTGTATTTTCAATTTAATAAATGTTACATCAAAAAAATTATTTACAAATTAGACTTCAACATGTGGCATGCATGAGGGTCTAATGAATTGGTGACACTTGTTATATTTATGTTGTTTGAAAAATAACTATAATTTTTTTAAAATTTTAAAATATGGTGTTCATTTTATGCTATCATGTGGCAATTTGAATTCAAATCATAGATTGACATGGTGCATTGACAAAGTTCTTGTACCTTTGAACAATTGTTGATTTAGTCAACGATTAACTTCAAGTTCAAGATAGTTGTTGGTTTTTGGTCAACAATATTGAATGCAAGGTTTATGTTCACATTTGAATTTCAAATTAGACTTTAGAGCTCACCACATGGTGCTTATTAATCAATCAACTAATGACACGTGGAATTGAACAATCAAGTTTCAATATTATGGTTTTCTAACTAGGGTTTGATTATTAGGTTTTTTAATTAAGTTTTCAACATCATGGTTTTCATCTAAAGGTTATTATATTAGAGTGTCAAATTAAGGGCTTCAATATTAGTGTTTTTAGTTAGGCTTTCATCATCATGGTTTTCATTTTAAAGCCTTTATATGAGGGTTTCAATATTAGGGTTTTTGGTTAGGTTTTTTTAACATCATGGTTTTCATTTAAATGTTCCTATATTATAATGTCAAATTTAGGGTTCTAATTTTGGTTTTAATCTTTCATCAATAGGGATTCACGAAAATAATGCTTACAAAATGGCAATTATAGCATGTTCAAACAAACTCAACACAACTATATAAAATGTATGAAAAGACTATCCCCATAACCAAACCAAAAAAGGTTTAAGGTTTAGACTAGAAAATCCACTTTGATAATTGGCCAACAAAGAATAAGCTATAAGTTTATTTGGTTGTTTAATGTATGTTCTTTGCATTCGATTCAAACAAAAATTTCCTAACCAATACACACAAAAAAGGTGCATAAAGTAGTCCACTCATAATGTTTGTTAGACCCCATTACATACTACATTGCTCCAATATGAACAATTAGGGTCATATTCACCTAGTTTAACTATGTTGTCACTATTACTAATGGCAATGGAAAAGGCTACCATTTCAAGTGCTACTACACATTGCCTATCAAATCTTGTTTCAAGAACTTGGATGACCAAAATAATATAACTTCAACATTTGAGTCTAGGGGATCTATTGTAATCACATCAATAATGAAAACCTCTTGTATGACAACAACAACATAATCGTTTGATATTCTCCGATCATTGATGCATACACCACTTAGCCCACATACCATTCACATGGCAAAATTTTGTCTAAATATTAAGCCCTGTAGAATAACTTGAATCCCAATATAGATCTGCACATGCCAATCATGTGAACATTTAATTGATGGCCATCAATGTGAGAAAAAGTTGCCTAAACCAAATAGAAAAGGGCTTGCTAATGAGTTTAAAGAGAAGTGGGACATAGTGGCTACCTTATCAACACTCAATTTCACACTAACCAGTCGGAATAGATATTGGGGCTTTCATCAAATTTGATGGACTTGGAGGTTGGTCATGTGAAATAACCCAAAACGAACAAACATGCATAGAATGTAACCTTAAATTAATTATGAACATTAGTATTGTTAAACATCCACAAAGTGCCATCTTAGCCAAACCCACCTCTACAAACATACCAATGGGCCAACCAACATAAAATAATAGTCAACATTCATGGGGAAAATTCAAAACTTCAATTGAACTCAATTCATTTAGCTCACAAAATCATTTGAAAGTACTCGGGCTATGAATAGCCCAATGTATTTTAGTGTTACCATTGGTGCCCCAATTGATGTAAGGGGGTTACTGGCCAAGGCCTACATACATCAAGGTTTGACACATAAGGTAAAATGCATTATAAGTTATAACATTTAATGGGCCAAGGTCATTTCATAATGGACATTGTCAATTGGAATCAACCTAAAAGATTTGTCAAGGGTTGGGTTGTAAACTAAAAGCAAATAGGAGATTTTGTTACAATGCTAACTACCAAGGTTAGTTCACTAAGTAATTTGTTATTCTTTTTCTTTAAAAAAAATAATAGAAATACATGTTCTCTTTTGTTCCTTTCACCTATTTCTTTCCATGAATGGATTATTAACCTCATACCATAGTCCCCATATGATTTTCTTATTTCTTTTTCTTTCCCAACAAGGTTGCGTAACGAATCAAAATTCATGGAATGACCAAAAGGGGTCCCACACAAACTATTTAGATTTTTTGGACCAAAAGGGACACCACCTATTGCTTCTTACTTTTCTTGAAAAAAAGGAACAAAATAATTATTCTCTCTTGTTCCTTTGATTGGTTTCTTTCCATAAATGGTTAATTAACCTTGTAGTCCCCAATATGATTTTCTCGAACTTTTTCCTTTCCCAACTAGGTTGTGTAACAAATTGAAATTCATGGTACTACCAAAAGGGGTCCTACATGAATTTTATTTTATTTCGAAACAAGAGGGACACCACCTATTGCTTTTTACTTTTCTTGGAAAAAGGGAACATAGTGAACTATTCTATCTTGTTCCTTTCATTGATTTCTTTCCACAAATGGATAATTAACTTCATAGTCCCCATATTATTTTCTAGATTTTTGTTCTTTCCCAACAAAGTTGTGTAACAAGTCAAAATTCATGGTATGACCAAAAGGGGTCCCACATGAACTATTTAATTTTTTTGGACCAAAAGCAACACCACCTAGTGCTTCTTACTTTTCTTGAAAAAAAATGAATAGAGATAATTATTCTTTCTTCTTCCTTTAACTAGTTTATTTCCATAAATGGATAAATAACTTAATAGTCCCTATGATGATTTTCATGGTTTTTTTCTTTCCCAACTAGGTTGTGTAGCAAATCAACATTCATGGTATGACCAAAATGGACTTTAAATGAATAATTCAAAAAGCATTTACCAAAAAAGAATACCACCTTAAACTTCTTACTTTTCTTTTTTAAAAAAAACATAAATTTATTTTTTTTCCTTATTGGTTACACTTGTCGGTGTAATCATAATCAAACAAACTAAAAACCATGTCAAACAACCACCAAAATCTTTCAAAATTGTAACTTTGTTAGATTTTTTTGTAGTGTCATTTTAATGTCATGTTAATCATGGGAAGTTGTGCTAAATGACTAATATGAGTGTTGAGGAATTCAAAATAAAATTTCAAAAATATATATTATGGGTTTTGATTTAATCAAAAGACCTTTGAACTTGAACAACAATTGCATAAGAAGCAATTGATTTTTCAATTTACTAAACTAAATATTCTTTTAATGATAAAATTTTGATGAAAAAAATTGAGATTATGTTAATTGATTACCCATAGTAAAAAAAAATCACAAATTGAAAATTTTAGAAATTAAAAATCTATTGAATAGAATTTAAAATTTTGAAAAGTCCTTTACCACATGTACATAGGATGTAATATACATGACATCTAAAGCAAAGTTTTATTTCATGATACAAGAAAAAAAATCATAAAATAATTAACATATTTTCATACAATTTGAAATTAGGATTATTTTTCAAATTGAAATGCAAAATTTGGTAAAATTTGTACACTTTTAGAAATTTCTTATTTTTCACCAAAAGTTAATACAAAAAATGTGGTGTATTAAGGAACTTATATTTATTTTTAATAACATATTACAAAAGATTTCATCCAAAAAATATTTTCTATGAGAAAGTGAAAATGACCAAAAAAAGGATTGCGGTTCTTAAGTCCTTTGTCATTGTTGGCTCATTTGATTGTGATAACACCTTTATTTCTTTCCATAATTGGATAGTTAACCTCATAGTGTCCATATATCATTTTTTGGTTTTTTCCTTTTTCCATAGTTGTGTAACAAATCAAAATTCATAGTACAACCAAAAGGGACCATCATTTTTTTGGGAGGTGGGTCAAAACTTGTAACTAGGAGCCAAAATGATTACTTTGGAAAAGGACTACAAGTCCATTTTCCCAAAAATAACTTTACATGCAAATCAATTTTTGAATAAAAGTTTTTGTAACTTGTTTTTTTTAGATATTTAAAATTTCCCCGATGCGTCATTTTATTTGTTAATCATTATTGAATAAATAAGAATTTTTAAAAGTGTGAGATTTCCTTATAGATTCAATGTTTCATCTTGAAAAATGATCAAAATTTTAAGTCATCACTAAAAATTAAAATTTCACATTCTTTAGTTTTATTATATTATAAATTGTAATTTTTATTAATACATCATGTACATTATAACCCATTTATGTGTGATAAAATATTCTTGAAGCTTTAAAATTTTGAAGGAATTTTGAAACATTCTTTGAATTTTTTAAGTTTTAAAATTCCACATTTTTAAAATTATGAGTGTTTTTTGAATGTGGTTGATACATTTTTATCATCTATATGTTTTTCAATGAAAATTATTTTATTATATGAGTCCTCTTGATAGTCCTTTGTAAATACAATAGGTGTCCATTTTCAAACATCCCAAAATTAAAATCAAATTTTAAAATTGGATCAAATGAATTTTTGCTCTAAGTTCTTTGACATTCCTATGGATTCCCAAAAAATTTATTATCCATCAAGGACAAGTCACCATTTATTGTTAATTAATACTATAAATCCTAGTCAATGCATTTAGTTGTGGCAATTGAAATAAAAACCTTGTTCCTATAAATTAGAAAACTTAATTATTTTGTTATTTGTATTTTTATGATTATGTCAATTTCTATTGTTCTTGTAAAACTATAAATATCAATTATTACATAATGGTTTTTTCCATTTATTGGGTACTCAAGGCAAATGTAAAACCTAAAACTTTAATCAAAACATCTAAAACTTATTTTATGCATGTGTGCACATCTATGGGAGGCCTTTGAATGCCCATGTCATCAAATGCATAATTGTCCAAAATTTTATCCTTAAATCTTGTAGTGACTCATAGTCTCTTCCCTATGGCAAAGCCAACAAAACCATGTCATAACATGTTTCCAATGGATGGTGAATTGATAATGGCTTGCTTTGTCACATAATCCCTTGCTCATGTTATCTTTGTAGTCAAATATTGCTATAATAATACATTGACAAGTAATTATGTTATTTGTAAAATGGTTGAAATTTTTCTCGAGATATTGTTTTAAAAAACATTTCATGGGTGTTCAAATTTGAAACATCAAATCTTCAATATTAACAAATTATTAGCTACCCATGTATTACAATATATTGGATAGTAGGTTACCAAAATAAAGTTTATTTCAACTTATTGGAAAAAAAAATTGGGAAAATGTTAGCATGTATAGAAATAATATAATTTTCTTTTTTATCAAACTTGTTATTCAACTATTGAAGGAGGGCATGATACATAATAATGACTTCCCAAATGTGAATGACATATTTGAATTAATCTTCCATGTAAAAAATACATGGAATCCTTGGGCAAAGGGGAAGCACTCTATCTTGCAAATGAAACTCTTATTTTTAGGAACTTCCATATAAGGTCCAACCTTTTTTTATCATGTGCCAATCAAAATGGTTCATTTCAAAAAAAAAGTAGGGTTGGAATTGGTAGGTACCCAATTAATATGACTCACAAGGAGAGGGGAAAGGGTGAAATTGAGCCCCACATTGTTTTGGCCATGATTCTTTATATAAGCAAGGGATTAAAAAAAATTGTGGGAAAGAATGGAACTAAAAAGGACATGGCCACCATCAAAGGGGTAACCTTTTTAGGGGCCAAGGCAATGCAAATGACATACCAAGTCTCCTTCTTATGTGAGGGCCCTTAGTGGCCATATCAAGCCAAAAAAATGTTGGTAAATAATTCCAAGCTCTTAATTTAATGTGATTATGGATAAATTTTGTAATATTCAAAGATTTACCAAGGATTTAATATCTTTACAATGTATAGGTATACCTTCCCAATGTGGTCCATAAGATGTTCCCCATCCCATTTAATTTTTTCCTCCACGTGTTGGTTGTCATTGGTTCAATTTTTCATGCATATAAGCAATGAGTGATACCCAAGAAGTCCTTTTAATTTATTAATTAAATCTAGGAAAACCTAAACTAACACCTAGACATAATAAATCACAATAACAATATAATCAAAGACTAGAAGAAATATATGGATGAAACCTTGCAAGGGTTGAGAAAGGAGAAATTATTTAAAAACTTTCCTAAAGTATGTTGAAATATCATTAATATATAATGGGTAATTTGAAAAAAGACCAAATCTTGGGTATTTTTAGATAAAGGTATTTTATTTTAGGTGACTAAAGTAAGGCAAACATGCATTTTTTTCTAGAAGCTATCACACCCCAAATGGTGTTTGTCAATGTGTGGCCAAGGTGACACCAATGATTTTTGTTCAATTTTTTTAATGCAGCATAATTGGTTAGCATCCTAAGAAGGATTTAACATTAAATGGCAATAGGCCAAGTGGGACAATAATTATTTTAGTAATCTTGCTTTTACTTGGCAACCTATAAGAATAGGCCTTTTAAATCTAGCAAACCCAACATAAAACCCTTACCTTTTTTGGCAATTTAAAAAAAAAATCCAAGAATAACCTTAATAGTGATCATATTCCCAAAACTGATTTCTCATTTTGGCAAAATTTCACACAACAAAAAAATTGATGGAAGAAACCACGTCCACATTGGGAAGATACTTAAACAAAGGATGGTGGATGAATTTTGTTACTTTGTTTTCATCCCTTATGTTATTATTTTTGACCAAATTTTTTGCAATATTGATGTTGGTGATGGGGCACACAACTTTGCAAAACCAAAGTTCAAAAAAAATAATTCTATGTGATGAAAAGCATTGAGTTTTCATCTTAGGATCAATTTACTAACAAACTAATTTTTCATGCTTAGCTACTTTCCTCCACAATCTAGTTAGCTTGATTGAGAGTGTTTAAAGAAAACTAATACATTATTATTTGAAGCCTTTTGGTTGATTATGTCCCCAATGGTTATTCCCATGGTGAACCTAGTGATCCAAAAAACTCTTTTAGCCTATATGGAATGGCCATAGGAAAATGGTGAACCAACACAACTCCTAGGGAATTGAATGGGATGAAAATTTTCATGATCTCCCATGGATGGGAGGTAACCTCCCAATATGGGTGTGATTTTGCCTCAACCTATAAGGTTCAAGAGTTATTTTAAAAACTCAACTTCACATTAAAAATAAAAGTCGTGTCACAAGTTCCTAGAACTACAAAGAATGGCAAGTTTTTTTAGTCCCTTACATTAAAATCCAAGTTTATTTGTGTTAAAAAAAAAGCTCATTGTACACTTAGTTTTAAGTTTGGCAACAATCATGTGGGCTCACTATATAGCCTTACATGTTGTGCATCAAAGTTTTAATTTTCATTGGACAACACTTTTTGGCACCACCCTCCTCTTGCTCAAGTTGCACTATATGTACACTTCAAAATCCCACATTCTTTTCATCTTATAACTCCTACTCAACATACTCCAAGGTAGTAGTGTTCAACATCTTTTTCTACTTGTAACCTCAAAAGATTTGTAGTTCAAACTTGTTTTTGTTCCTTGTGCATATCATGGCTAAAATAATGCTATATGTTTTTTTTTACTTTCCTCCTTGAAAAATGTATGAGAGGTGTGAAATAATTGCATAATTAATGTAATTTGGGTTGCCATCTCACTATTTGGAGCATTTGATAAGTATGTGTGATATCATTATTATATGTTTGTAAGTTTTGGATGTTGGTTGAGGGAATGGCATTATCCTTGTTCATATAATACAATGAATTTCTTTTCAAGGATCTTTGGGAAGTAGGTTATGCTTCTTTGCTTTATGCATGTCATGATGCAATATTAGTTGTAAGGAAATGCAAACCCCCTCTCACCCATCCTTGTCCATCAAAACATTGGTTTTTTCAAGATATGATCAATCAAAGGATAGTTATCGAAACAAAGGTGTCATCTTGGATGCAATTTTGTTGTTATACATTGGTGTATTGGATGTTGTAGGGTACTACTATTTGTAACTATTATTGTTTTCTTCCAAATTTTTATGTATTTTTGAATATGGTCTACTTGCAAAAAAATTGTAAGTCTTATAGTTTCATACATTATGAGATTTTGTACGTCTATTACATGGTGCTTAGTGCTTGTCTCTTACATGCATATCTAAAATAAAATGTTTCACATCTCTTATAATAGGTTGCAAAGAAGCACTTAAAATATGCATGATTTGACCATTGGTGTGGGGGTTGGAATGCAAATGATCTCTATTGACAACAATCACATCAAGTTTCAAATCTAGGACATGGTATGTGCTCCAAAAAAAACCCATATCACTATGACT
>Ga0209208_10011166_pt1 | contig 11535 bp, 10 predicted proteins | sample S1TSphfallax_3_FD_187694 | JGI IMG/M metagenome (GOLD analysis project Ga0209208, IMG submission 187694) | Host-associated microbial communities from peat moss isolated from Minnesota, USA - S1T2_Fd - Sphagnum fallax MG (SPAdes) (version 2) | ecosystem: Host-associated > Plants > Peat moss >...
ATCAACTCCTGACAGTGGGTGTAGATATTTGTATAACAATCTGCCAAGATTTAGGGCAAACCATTATACAAAGTGTGTGTCCCACATCTCTGTTCCATTTCTGAAAGCAATGCGAGGACTGACTCAGTCGTGATGTTGGCTGACACCCAACAGACCTAGCCAATCAAAAGTCTCGATAGTTATCATTGTTCAAGCTGCAACAAGCTTGTGAGGATAAGCTTCATTTCATTTTAGCTTGTCCCTGTACAAGCATGCATCTAAGTCAACAGCATAGAGAGGTCTACATAAATGGTAGTGGTTGGAGCCTCCTGCACCCTGAACATATATCCTTTAAGCACAAGACTGGTGACTACTTGGATTCACAACACCCACCAAAGCCACTGGAACACACACACACACATATCAAATTGCACAGAGATTTCCACAAGCATTATTTACAGATAACATGACAATGAGTGCAGTCAAAACCTTATGAGAGTTGCTCAAAACATGTCAGACCATCCCAGTCATCACAAATAGCAGTGACAAGCTGCCACAACTTACCCTGGTATCCTCATGTTCCTTGACAATAGCAAGGAGGTCATGGCCCTCCAGGCAGACCAGCATTGGCAAATGGATCGATCAGCAAAGAAATGATAAGCACATCCAATTCAGGTCTCTTCAAAGCAGAAAGACTCTTAATGAGGTGTCAAATACGTACACTACAATGCAACCCAGGCTGAGACCAACACAAGCTATCCTACATCCTAAACTCCACTTTGGAGTCTGTGTAGCAAATCCACCACAATAGTCCCATAATCGAAAGAGGACAGGAGGCTGGGTAAGATAGCACATGAGGGTGTCCATCTTCTTTGACCAAAAAAAAGAATCTTTCAAACAGAATGGCTTTGCTTTAGTACCAAAAAAATTTAACAGAAAAAAAATTTAAAAGAATTGATCTCTACACAAGAATGTAAACTGCAAGGATTTGTGGATTTGGGATGTGCTTGACATGAAGAGACCTCATAGACAAATGATACACTAACAGCAGCAGTGACAACATCGTTGGTAAAGTTTTGACAACAGACAAATACAGGCTGGCACAAACTCTCTTCATTTGGTCCAGCACTGAACCAGCCAGTCTCTATTAAGCATGCTGTAGGCCTAAGCAAGGCATCTCCTACTCTACTGTGGACCACCACCCAAATGCTCCCAACGGAAGGGAGGCATCACAAACTTCACACACGGAGCGTTCCTGAACACCAGACACACACAAACACAGACCGCTGCAATTGACACCAAAGATAGCAGGAAGGACTTAGGAATATAGCCATGCAGGGCACCATGCTTGCCAGGGCGATTTGCTAAAGCCCTGCATGATGGAGCCTTGCCAGCATTGTGCTTCCTCCCTGAAGCAGAACTGCCGTCTCCCCACAAAGGCAGCTTCACAGCAGCTGGCAAGTTTGAAATTGACCTTGAAGCACCTTCATGGAACTTTCCATCTGGAATGTGAGCAAAAGAATCCCCCGGGATATTGATAGCCACATTTCCTCCTGTACTATCAAGGAGAGCAAGTTTAACTCTCACTAACTCTACAGACTTGACATTTCCTCCTTCAAGTGCCAAACTGAGAGGTGTGTGCCCACTCTCATCCTGCTTGTTGACCCAAGCATGCAACCCAACCTGTACAGGCACCACCAAGTGAGAATTGTGTTATCTTCACAATATCAACTAGATCCACTAATGCAGCTCATTGGTACACAATTTGGGTCACTTGGGTCACATCATAAGATGCCTCTCAAACTCAAACTCAATGCAGGAATATAGTAAAATTTTGAACAGACCTGACAAGGGTCACTTGTGAGGGCATCGACCACATCCTCAGCATCTTTCATGCTAGCTGCAATGTGCAAAGGTGTCAAGCCTGCTGGCCCAGCCATGTCTGGCCTGAATAAGTTGCCCCACTGCAATTTGAATTGCATTATCCTCTGTAAAGTCTCCAACCCAACATCACTTTCTTTTGTGAGGGATGAAGGCACATATGCCAACAGAAGCTCCACCATGGGTCTGCACTTCCTGCGAACTGCCTGATGTAATAAACTCATATCATCTTGCAAAATATGGGACAATTTGGTGAAAAAAGACTCAGACTTGACTCTCTCAAAGGGCATATCCAGCAGTTTTCGTACGACCGTGCACCAATCACGTTCAACTGAGAAGACCAACAGACGCTTCAATCGGAAAGCCTGAACCTGCAATAAAACAAAGAAAGGGGTAATGTGAGGTATTCCTAGAAAGACTGCTCAAATTTGAAGAGACAGCTCTCAAGAGGTCTTAGCCATCCATATGACTCCAGTTTCCTTCCTTGAGCTCATGATCAAATTCTCACTGATATTCTGCACTTCTTGTCCTGGAACCACTTATGTAGATCTGCTGGTAGTTGTTATCAGGAGACTGTCTGTCACAAATATCTTCCACATTGAGCAATCCCACAGCATGCAACCATCAATACCTTGATAGCCCATGAAAGGAAAGACATGAAACTACAAATGAAATCACATACCATGTCAAGAGAACCAGAGGTGTTATTCAATTGCCAATAGCTGCTGCTCTGGAAATACCAACCCAGTTCATGTAAGAAGCATGCAACATCTTCTTCCACCACAGCACGTGCCACCTCACTACAGACCAGAACATCAAAGGATTCAAGTCCTTCTCTTTTCGCTGTATCAGCTGCACGTAAAGCTGCTGCTTCAATTTCCTCTTCTAGCTTGCAGAGCTCCTTGCACATGGATGTGTTTGCAATTATGACTGGCTTTGAATTACCTCCCCTAAGATTTTGTTCTGCCTGCAGCCATCATAACCACATATATGAAGAAAACTCTTTTGAAGTCACAATCAACTCAAACACAAAACTTATCAGGTCCCACAGATGCCATCCTTCCCCTCACTGTGAAAATAAATCAAATGTGCAAACTCAGATCACTCTCAAGCTTCACGTGTTTGCACTGATGATCTACATCTACTGGGAAAATATACCTCCATGAAACACCGACCCACAACATCAGAATGTTCCCCATGGAGAGTGAAATTGTGATCCACTGTAAGTTCCGCTTTATCAGTTGTGGCCACAACACCACAATCATCCACAAAACTGTCACCATAATTGTCAATTTCATCACGTTCTCCATCACTTTCATCACTAGCACTGTCTGCTTCTTCATCCTCCACACTAGTACAAGAATCTTGTGACAAGTGCTTTCCCTGGTATACACAAAGTAACCTGAACAAAAAGAGAATCAAAAAATCAATGTCTCTTTGTAAGGAGCAAGCCAGAGAGTTGCACTCTTTTACTTTTGATTTATGGCAAAGGCAACATGTCAGACAATGAAGGGAAATCTTCTCATTGCCACCCAGACCCCCACCTAAGACAACTCAGATTTACAGAGTGTTAATAACAGATACCTGGTACCAGAAGAGTGTCCAAGGTTGAAACCCTTGAAACAGATCTTGGTTTCTTGACCAGCTACAATTGCAAGGGGGCGCACTGATTGAATGTAGGGTTGTCTTAATGGATTCGCAAATTTCTTTTCCATAATATTTCCTGCAATATCAATGAAATAAACATGCAGTTGTTATCAGACTCACTCCACCTGCTTGAAAACATAACAGAACCTTCCTGATCATATCAAGCCTTCCAAAACACTTGATATGAACACAGGCCCAGCACTGCTCATCAAAGGCTCTAGAGTGACAGAAACCCATCATGTAGTTCATCAGAAAAGACCTAAAAGAGAGACTTCATGCTGGGCCCATTTGTTGCAAGCTCTTAACATTACCCAATGACACTGTCATCCATACATGTGTTAATGCATCTCTGAAAGGTCTCCATGAAATGTGGCATGCAACTAACCATCAACAATCATAACTCTTTGGTGCTCCACTTGCACCAGGATGCGGCCTTTGTGCCAGAACTCATCATTGCATGTACTGAGTAAATTTTCCAAGCTTCCTTGCAAGTCCCTATCTAACTGCACAAAAATAACAACTAATCATCAGCAACAGTAACCAGTATCCTGACACACATGCTCACCATCATGTCCAGCAAGATTCTCTCACATTCAGTAGGCATGACTTCAGACAGATTTCAAATGTGATGTAAATCCTGCAGGAAGGTTCACAAAGTAATGAGCAGGAGTCTTCTTCTGTCTTCAGAGGCTCTTTTCAACAGTACACATAAAAGAGTTTGAACCCCATATTTGTAGTGGAGGTCTATTGCAGTCACTGACATGGCTTTCCTCCAGAGTGAAATTACACACACAAGAGTGAAATCTCAAAAAGCTTGAAGTAAGAAAGTAAAACTACGTTAAAGAGATTTCAGTACACACCTGCACCCATGCAGAATGTGGCATGGAAACATAAATAGTTAATACAACACAACCAGGTCTTATATAGCTCTCCATGTCCGTAGGTATTCGTGCCAGCCACACATCAATCTGGATAAGAAACAGACAGATGATCAGTACTGTATGCAGGAGAGTCTTTGCAAGTGAGCTGGCCTGAAACGTCTACCATCACGAACCACCTGCTACCTGCTTTGAAAAACTTGCATCAGATCAAACAAGTGGTAACAACTTCATAAGTACCCAAAAACCTTCTCCATACAGCTGATTGAAGTCAGCCTGAAAAGAATTGAGATATAACCCAATTAGAAGGTTATAGAGATTTCAGATCTGACTGACATATGAGCAAAACAGGAAAAAGAGAAAAAACCACAACCCTAAAGAAAACAGGAAACAAAACCAAGGAGCAGTTTGAATAACAGCTGACAGTCACATCAAACAAGGGATCTAGCATCATAATCCAAATCAGCATAATAAGTCTAACAGCAAAGTAGAGACAGACATGAAAGGCACTGTTTGTTGAAATTCACCTGCATTCGTAGATTAGCAGGCAAGTCTTCAGGACTCCGATCAAATAGCTTGAGTGATATTCGACGTGTAGGAGTCCACTTCTGACAAACAACATTTCAAAATCCCCACTCAAATCAGACAAGAACATTAAGAACCCATAAATATAGTACATTTCCTAACACTTTTACTGGACATATCAGTCCACCCCACAATTGACTCAGGATGGACCAAGGCATAAAAGTCTCATGCAATACTAAGTACCCACAAACAAAATTTGCCAAATAAAACTATTACATTTGAAGTTGCTACCTCCGAATCCGCAGAGGAAAGAACTGGCAATTGTTCATCTGACCCTGATTGTGAACTGTCACTGAGTTGCACAATTGCAGGCTGCTGCACTGCTGGGCGAGGATCAGCTGGAATTGGCCTCAATGACGGCTGTGTCTCATGGGTCCCAAAACTTGAAACCATAGAACTTCCCCGACTACCTATTGCAGAAGACATTCCTGCATCAGTCCTCCAGCTAGCATTGTTCCCATTGGCTGCAGTTGAGCGGTTAGCAGTTGACTGCTGAGGGAACAATCTTTGCACTGTTGGTGTTGCTGGAGGCGCCTGGTCAACCTGCAGAGCTAAACGGTCAGGATTGAGCATTGGTCGCTCAGCAATTGGCCTTGCCAGGGAGCTGCTATCAGTAGACCTTATGAAAGGTTCTATGGACACATGTGGGCTATCAGGCACAGGGGTTGACACCACTGCAGCATGCCCACAAGATGAGTTGCCAACTAGTCTTTGTGAAGGGCATGCCTGCATCCTGAGCGAGTCAGGGGCAGATGAGGAAGCATGTGTTTGCTGCAGCACTGGACCTGCTGCTGCCTCCTGTGCAAGGGGGTGAGACCCTGGAGCATCTTGAGCATGCCTTGAAGCTGTAGACAACTGTCCATTGCTTTGGAGAAGCAGCGCCAGAGCTTCTGGTGACGAGCCTGCTGCCAATCTGGAAAGAAGATATTGTGTTTCAATCGATAGATCAGTGGCAGCATGACCATTTGATGGTGCCCTTTGGTCTTGTCTACTCAATAATCCAGCTGCTAGATGGTCAAGGTTTGGAATCAACTGATTCCATGATGGAGCTGTTCTGTCCTCCAAAGAGGCCAACACTGCTTTCCTTAATAGAGCCTCCCTGTCAACGATCGGTACATTGGCACGGTCAAGGGACGATGATGCTGCATTCACACAAAATGAAGTCTCATCAAAGAGCAAAGAACTACTCAGAGAGATCAATAGTGAAAAACCCAAGATCTCCATCAGTTGGAAAAAGATCATCAGAGAGGAAAGACTCATATTTGCATTTCCTCCTTTGGCATCATACAGACATCCTACTACACCAAAAAGCAGCCATAAAGAATACCTGAGCTGGCTTGTGATTGTTTTACCAAGCTTCCCAATCTCATTCAACCCAACATGATAGCAAGACAGCAATCACAGAGCCAAGAAAATACAGACTAAACCATCAAAGAAAAGGGAAGATCTGACAAAGCATTTTACATTCATACCTTGCAATTGTGCCAAGATATGAAGAAGCCCACCAACTAACCCTGCTCCGCCTTTGCCCATCAGATCTTCCTCACCCATCAAGTAAGCTCTAGAAGCTGAATCAGGCTGTGTCTTCCTTCGTCGCCTATTGTGACCCTCAAGCCGTCTGCGACAGCTACGTTTTCCCTCATCAAACTCTGCTAGTGGATGAAATCTGCACAAAGTGAAGATTTTATATCAGCCATGATCGTCACAAGACCTGCTTCAGTCCTCGCCTCTAAAGCCAGAGTAGGACTTCCGATAGTTAGAGCATGACAATGACCTGTATTCAGCTGGGTAAGTGTAAAACTATGCTAAAACAGATGAAACTGAGAAAACACCTGCTACACTGCTGGCAGAAGCGTTGCATAAGGCGTGTAACTGATGCCTTCACTGCTTTGGAGTGAATTTCACAGACTTTGTGTCGCCGATGATAGTCCTTTGCTTTGCTTAGATCTGCTTTGCAGTTGTCAACTTGGCACATGGGAGACTGGGACTGGGGAGAAGATGAGCGGAACCTCTTGACACCACGGGCGCCACTTCCATCCTCATCCACAATTGTGTAAGAACTTCCTCCTAGCTTGAGGCTGAGTGATTCAGCTTCTTCAAGAGCATTATCATCTCTGATCAGGCTTTTTTCACCATTCTGTGGTGGGGATGGAGTCTCCTTGTCAAAGAAGGATCTGCTTCGAAGCTCTGACTCACTTGAACCCTCACCCACCTGTGCTTGCCCAGGAGCACCTGATGACCCTTCAAGTTGAAAGGTGAGCTCTTGAGATCTCTGATTTCCTCCATTCTCATCAGCACTGTGCCTTTGTGTCCCCTCATTTGCTGAACCACCAGTAGTCCGCCCAAAAGCAGGCTGCGCAACAAACATTTCACTGTCCCAGTTCCATGATTTTGAATCCCATTCCTTTCTACGGGAGGAGGGGTTCCCCCCTCCTTGAGTCACCACAGTGCGATCCCTGTTTGAGGATGAAGACCAAGGCCTGTTCTCATGCTCCATGGGACGGGAAACAATGTTTGAGACCAAGGGCTGCTTCCCACTATCTGCAGTCATAAGACACATATCAACCAACTGTTCCGTCCTGCATACATATTGAGGTCTGAGGCAAGAACTCAACATAGTCACATGAGGCAACAGGATGGGCAGAAAATCAATGCTTCATCTCTCCTTCACCCCTCTCTTTCAGGCTAGGCTTTGACCTGTTCCAACCCTAGCAAAAACAATTTTCAAACACATATACATGTATCACACACCAGTTGTGGGCTCCCAATCACACACAAAACAAAGAACAAATCAAATAAGGTCAGCAAGTGAAGTATACTGACCTCCTGGAAAGAACTGGTGCTGTTGGGAAGGAAGACTGCTACGTCTGTGGCTGTCTACTCCTAAGTGATTCATTTCCCTCTCCATTGCGGTAACTTGTCTGTTCACAGACTCCCCAGGTTTAAAGTGATTGGATCTGTAAACAATAATGCAAAAGACCTGGCCGAGCTACAAGGAAGTTGACTATGGTCCTTCTGAGAACAGGAATGGTGATTTTCCTAGTCCCCAAGGGAGCTCCAATTAGAAAAAGACTTCAGCTCATGATCCAGCATTTCAATACAAATCATCATGTAGATCATCCCATCATCACAACAACCACAGCAGACTCCACTTTCCAATTCCCGTGATATGCAGATACTACCAGCCCGCATAGGTACTACAGCAGAAACAATCTCCAATAATTCATTGTTGGAGAACCAGCATCCACCTCAGTGATAGCTGATATTTGTAGCTTGGATTACACATCCTTCCCAGAACTTGGCAGTTATTGATGACTGAGGGTACAAAGTGCCACTTCTTCAACACTTGGATACTCAGCACATGTGGACTTGGGTCTCAGGATTCAACAAGTTTCTCTCACCTATTTCTCTCAGCTTCAGATAGCCACTGCCACCACTCAAACCCCAAGTGAGCTGTTTCTCTGGTGATGGATGCATGTATGTTTGGTTGCAGTAGCTGAATGGAACCAGCAATTCACAACCCACAGGAGTTATGTTTTGGCTGCTTTGACTTTTTTACAGGGTTCATCTGCAACTGCTTGTATTACAGGGATGCTCAAAAGATGCTGCTGGTTGTAGCTGATGATAAGATTCTTCAGTATACAACAAGATACCCGTCTTCTCTATGTATTGTCTCTTGGCCCACCCCCCTGTGTTTGCTTGTCCCCTTGACTACATACCCTCACAACCCTGGGAGCTGAGCATGCAACATGCAGAGCTGGGACTAAGCAGCAGACTCCAGGATGAACTTACTGTTCAGGATCCAAGCATTTTGAGCAAGTAACAGGATGTTATCTGAACAGAATATACTGTGGAGCTGCTTATACACATGCAGCTTCCATAAAGCCACCACTGCTGCTGCTGCTGTGTGGTGTTTTAGTCTGCCTCTTCTGTTTCGGTGCATGTCAATAGATAGCGCTTCTTCAATGACTGAGGGAACCCAATGCTCTGGAACTTATAACTGCAAGCAGGAAGTGTAGGGGAAAAACACAAACATGAAGCCAATTGGAATTTGCCACATGATAGAATCATCTCTACAAAGTGCAGAAGTGCTTGAATGCCACTATCAAAGAACTGTAGCTAAGAACCTAAGAAGCTCATGAACTCGCTTGGTGAGCGGCAGTAGCAGCAGAATAGACCCTGTTCGTACAACCACCACGGCCAAATCTCCCCCAGTCCCTTGGAATGAAGAAAGAGCTCAAATGAAGCTAAAGAAGCTGAAGAACAACCATGAAGAGGCCACAGATTCTCCTCCAGCGAAAAGCTTCCCCAAATGCTCTTCCCGAAAAGGAACTCTGGATGTACGCCCCATGCTCTCAAGCACGGGCTCAAGCACGGCTTGCAACAACTGCAAACCCCTCAAATCCAGGCGTGTCTGTAGGGATTTTTTTCCCAGCGGCTGCTACGGTGCTGTTGCCAGCAGCGGCGGCACTCCAGAGTCACTAACCCTAGAAATACCTCACCAAATCCTCAGTCCAAGAGCTCGATAATCGAACTGTAAAAACTAGGAAAACTTTTTTTTTCTTCCAGATCCACCAGCGGTTACAATCCTGTCCCACTACAACCGCCGCCGCACTCGTCACCTTCTGTTCTCGGAGAGAGAGGAAGAAGACTCCCCCCCCAAAAAAACAAACCCCACAAAAAAAACCTAGAAAACCTGGAAATAGCGCACCACCAAATCACCAATCTTGGCCCGAAGAAACCCACGCCTTCTTGGGTACAATATCAATTCTTACCGGATCTCATTTATTTCCTGTTGGCCGAGCTTTTCAGGTCGCAAAAACTTTGGCCGCAGTCTATCTGTCTCTCTTTCAACCCTCGCCTCTTCCTCCACCTCTGGATACTGCTCCTGGAAACCCCTACAAAAACAATAGCACCACCACAAGACGGCATCAAGTAACTAGTCCACCCAAGTAACAGAACCCCAAAAGACCCAACCCCCCCAAAAAAAACCAACCTAAAACCAAATTTCACCTCCTCGTTGAAGCAAAGGACGCGAGAGAAAACAAAACTCGAGTCCGCCGCGGCGAAAGACGAGAGAAGAGAGAGAGAAGAGAACACAAGATCAGCAGCGATGGCGCATCAAGCAACGCAACAAAGCAGCAAGCTCGCTCCTCGAGCTTCTGTTGCCACAAACCCTGGATGTGAAAGGGATGAAAACCATGGAGCTTCCTGATAGCTAACGCGGATGAAATCATTCGTACACAGATACGTCCACTTCCCTCATCCAGGAGCCTGGGGCCCGGGTACGTTCTTAGCCCGTGGTTGTACGAAGGCAGCCACGTACCAAACCCCACACAAGTGGTACCGGGTTAGGCATCATCGAAGGGACCCACACCCGGTGTTTGTACGGGGGGCGGGGGGGGGGGGGGGGAAGAGAGGGAGGGTAGTTTCAGGAAGCTTCGAGGCAACAGCAACGAAGAAGAGAAGAGAGCCCTTCTGCTTCCCCCAAGTTCCACCGCAAGAGTGGTGGAACGACACTTTGCCAGAGTTCGAACCTGTGACCTGTTTTTAATAATAATAAATAAATAAATAAATAAAAACAATTTGGGTTCCTGCTATGTACCGCCATGAGTGGTTTGTTTGTCTTTTGGGTAGTTGGATGGGTCCTAATGGGGGTCCTACAAAATTCTCATCTTCTTCCCCAAAATTTTACTTTACTTTACTTTGGGTAACAATAAGGGTACCACCCAACACTAGTATATAGGCCCGCACTAGGTAAGAGCACCCTACCGGGCTAGTATATGACCTAAGGCAAGTCGAGTCTGGTACCGATATGCGCCCGGTAGTATTGTAAGGTGATATTCAAGTAAATGATGGTCCTAATACCATGCAAAAATCAATCTTGAACCCCCAATAATATCAAGACCGGCTGGTAGGCTCAAAGTTACATACCGAGCCAAACTCTAGTGTCAAAGGACCCTACCAGACCCGTAAGGCCTAAGGCAATAGCAACCTTGTACCAATATCAGGTACCTTTAGGACCCCTTTGAGACGAGGGTCCAAAGGGTCCAATTTCCTAGGAACCAATTTGGACTGAATTGAAGCAAATTGAATCCTTGAGTTGGATTGTTTTTTTTTTTGGGTCCAAACCGATTGATTTTTCCCTCCAAAACACGTGCTATGTAGGTTTTGCCTCAATTTGCTACCTTTTTTTTGGTCTTGGACTCTCTCGTCTAAAGGCCTTGGGGTCCAATTTTAAAGCTTTCAACCAATAAGATTGCTTTAATCATCAGTTCATGGCCTCCTCATACTTACCATGGCAAAAACCACTCTTGGACCCAATATGAAGACCCGTTGGTATGTTCAACTATTGATACGGTGGTCAATATTAGACCAACACGGGTATTAGGGTTGTTTTGTAGTGAGTTTTCACCACATGACAACCCTAAAAAATTTTAATAAATAAATAAATAATGGATTTTTTGGGGGGGGGTGAAAAAGGGCCTTAAGTTTCCTTATTTCAAGGAAAAGAAAGTTGAATTCACCATGTTTAGACCATAGGTTATATTGCATGGTTTGAAAC
>Ga0209208_10011167_pt1 | contig 11535 bp, 10 predicted proteins | sample S1TSphfallax_3_FD_187694 | JGI IMG/M metagenome (GOLD analysis project Ga0209208, IMG submission 187694) | Host-associated microbial communities from peat moss isolated from Minnesota, USA - S1T2_Fd - Sphagnum fallax MG (SPAdes) (version 2) | ecosystem: Host-associated > Plants > Peat moss >...
TCATCCAAAATACTTAAAACCCCATCACAATGGTCACTCGCACATACTCCTTTGCCAATAGGGTCACTCACGAAATCCTAGGTCTTTCATCATTCCCCTTATCATTGACCTATGTCTGTAAAGCTACCCAGCTTCTTCCTAAGAGGTCTACAACGCAGCGGAAAGAACAATAACAACCTCCCAGAAAGACAAACCAGATCCTTATTTCGGGCATTCATCCCTCCATCCCATTCTGAATGCCATCTATACAATGCAAAAAAACAACACAAAACCAGCCAGCTCAATGCTTTGCTTCAAATTCACGTGGTCCTTTTGTAGTTGCTCTGCCTCCCTTGCTCCAAAGCTTGCACAACTCTCCTCCATTCAAAATTAAAACAACAAACCTTATACCGATCCCTAGATTTTAGCACTCTATTAAATACAAACTTATCATCACATCAAAGCTTCCTCCAAGAAACTTTTCTGTGAATGACAATACGACAAAACAGAAAACGGTTTTCGGCGCCATGACAATGACAGAAATCAGGGTGTCCACACTCTAACCCTAAGAACTTCTCATCCATACTTTTTTGTTACAATGGCTCAGACAAGCCGGTCCAGTGCCCCAGGATGTGAATTGATTTCTGGAAACCAATTTATGGAAGATAATTACAGCTCTGATCATGACAATACTTCTCCAACTAGTACTCTTAATGGCACTTCAGAGGGGCTGCTCACAAAATTGCCTATCCGAATATCTACAAAATCTGTGCATGGATCAAAGCACGGGAGATGTGACGGGTTCATAACGCCTTCTGCACTCGCCACACCGAGAGATACGACGGTCAGCTCGGTAGACAGCCAAGACTGGAATTCGTCGAATCCTGCAGTGGGTGCTACCCACTCTCCCGTGAGATCTCCGTCGTGGTGCAATGCCAAAGGATGACTGACAGACTCGGGGTTGAGGATTCTACAGTAGTGGCTCAGCTTCTCTACATCGCCTTAGCGGCCGAAGATCGTAGCGAGACGCATGCGATCATCGGTGTCCAATGAGATAACTGGAACAAGCTCTGAAACTGCGCGGATTACTATGCAGAGACGGAGCAAGATATTCAAAGCACGATGAGCGTACCAGTTTGCCAAAAAGAAAAATACCACTTTGAACCATCTAGTTAGAGATGCAAATGTAGAAGGATACAAAAACTTTTCTACTTAATGTCTTTTTCATATTAGACAAATGTGTACATCTTGTTATGGATGATCTCCATTTACTCTGGATGGCCAAAAAATTGAAGAAAAACGAGTACTCAAAAGAGCTTCAACCTTGTCTGCTTGCAGATTATTGAGCATTGACCCATGATTCTCCCCAAGATGGAAGATTAACTGAAACTCTGCATCGATTAACACCATGTGAAAACTCGGATACTACTTATGAATGTGTAGTCATTATGTTTGAGCTAGTCAGGAAACAAACCCAACATAATGAGACCATTACATGACATTAAGGTCTGGGGTGACAGATTCAATGAGATTTATGAAAATTGTGTTCAACAGACACATTTTGGTCATTGTTATGAGTGTATGATCATCATCAGAAGTTTATTTCATGTAATGCAATCAAGAAAATGACATACTCTCCCACCCCAGACCATAATACACCTCTTTATTTTTTGAGGTCAAAAATTAGGAAAAGTTCACCAGAAAGAAAGAAAGAAAGAAAGAAAGAAAAATACTTCCCATATCTGGTAACTACAATCCCATGATACATACCAGTGTTGGTCTGGTACCATACCTATGACTGATGTTCGGCACAAAGTAATTCATAAATGGCTTTGTTGAGAAGAGAAAAAAAATTACTGCTTCTTGCTGAAATGCCTGGAACTAAAACCCTGATCCCAGTGCTTTTTTTCAATTTTCATATGTTGCACCAAAAGTGGCAACCAGCCACAAGAGGATTAAACCAAATCTGGCTATATTTAGAAGTAGAAAATCTAGGAATCTTATCACATGTTGCTGAACAATGGAACCTATTGGCTAAATATAGCAATTTCAAAAGAAGAAAGCTAGAAATCTGCCCAAATCCTCAAAAAACCTTGGTGATTTCCATAACTTACTTTCTTGAAATGTGATGATTTTCTTGAAAATTTTCCAAAAAGTTCCCTTAACCATGTTGTTTGGAACTGTGTTTTCCAGCAAAATGACAAATTTTAGCCACAGAAAAATTCACTGCCTCATCCTCTTCCAGGCTTTACAAATACAAAACATATGGAGCACATTTTATACTAATTTCTTAACTGCAGGAATTTCAAAATATTAAAATTGACATTATTGAACCTGGTTTTCTCAAATAAATAAATATTTGGACTTCACCCTGTTGAACATCAGTTGGAAGTACTGTATTTTCTTTTGAACATACCAGCTGCTCCTAGTATGGTTTTTTTAAATTTTATTATTCATCCCATGTTGGTACTAGCATTGGGTCTTCTTAAACTTTCATATACAGTTTGGTCTTGGTATCAGGCCCATAACTGTTTTTGGGCTGTGGTATATGGCAGGTGCAGAACTAATGTTGAGACTGGTATATAACTGGTAGAAGGCTGGTATTACTTTAGCTCATACCAGATTGGTAGGGTCCAGTTTTTGTTAATGGCAAATTTTGGCACTCTGCTGACAAAAAAAATGTTGCTCAAATCCAACAAAGGGATTTGGATGGTCAAATCAAGGCCAAGTCACCAAGAATCTATGCCCTAAAAGGGACTAGTAGCTATCTGCTTGATCAATGTTGAATGTGAAGTCTCTTCTTCACTAACTAACTCACCTGGTCATTGGGTTGCCAAATGCATATCCCTTGCTGCCTCTCCATCACAACTACATTGTGTCTCAACTTGTTGCCATTGCCAATAGTATTTTGAGCTTTCAATAGTAGATCATTACTAGTAACTTGAGCTATGTACAAGAGACCCCCACTAGTATGGTGGCATGGATTTTATGTATATGGTGACAGATGCATCAAGGATATGGTTCAAATTGGGAATGGAAGTAGTTCCAACGACAACAAATCTAAAGTTTTTTTTGCAAGGTACAAGCTCAAGTGTGGAGCTTTGATTTTAAAAGTTTGCTTTAATGTGGATTCCCATTTCAATTTTGAATTTTCCATTCTTGCATCTATTGTTGTCGTTTGTTTCTTGCATTGGATATCTTTGTTTTTGGTTTTGAAGGGTGGCATTTGAGAGTGGCATAACATGCAATGGAGTGGAAAGGATGAATTGGGGAGGAACAATGCAAGTTGCAAGTGCTTTCATTTTTATTATTTTTTGACTTGTTGAGCTTTGAAAAAAAAGTTGCTTCTTCTTGCCAAATGTGATTGTGTGTGTCAAATGCATGTCAACCTAGTTCTACTATGGTAGAAGGCCGAAATTAAATGTTGTTTTCCATTTGAAAATTCAACTCAACCAAGTTTTCAATTTGTGCTTTTCACATCACAAATAAAAATTATGTGTTTGCACTTTGCACCTTGAGTTATTCTTTTGTGTCAAACAATCAACTTTGCACACACCTTGGGACCTTTAGTTAATTTGCACATGATTGTTGTTTAGGCACCATGAGCCTCATGCAATTATTATTTTTGTGTTGCATGCTTTTGTTTTTATGAATTATTCACTTTTAGCTTTGGTTTTGACACACATTTATTAGCTTTATTTTGTTACATTTTTTTCCCCTCTTAACAATGTCACCCCTATAACCTCTTGTGGGCTTCAAATTTTGCTTCATTTTTTTCACATTTGTCAATCCTAGTTCTAGCAATCTCATGTTAGGAAATTCTAGGTATCCCATTACACTTACTTCAAGAGATCGTATAGACCTTTCACACCTCCTATCTCTTTTGCTAGGTTGCCACTAAACATTATTGAGCCTCCTCCTATAACTATAAAATTTGTGTCTTTGAAGGGAAAGGGTTTGATGGTGGATGAATTCACACCCACAATTACTATTGAAGTTTTTCATGAGCCTACAATTATTGAACCAAAGATGAAGAGGAAGGTTAAATGGGATTGATTGGGTTTACCAAGAATGTTGAGCTAAAAGAATATCATGGTCAAAACATGTTTGTCCAAAGGATGGGAAAATGAAAATGGTTCAATGCAAAGTTTGTTCAAAAATTGAAATTTTTTGTGTTGTTTTCAAATTCCAAATGTGATACACAATGTGTTAATTGCAAAAATGCCATATATTTACAAGAGCCATAAATATTCTTTACATGATTGGATTTTAACTTATCATTGTATGTTTTCTCTATCTTTCTTTCTTTAGGCTCTATTACTTCCTTGGTTTGTTTGTTTGTCTTTCTCCACACAATTTAAATTTGATTATTGCTATTTTAGGTGTGAAGATGGGTTTTTTCTTTTCTAATTTTGTGAGTGTAGAAAGATTATGCCCAACATGATACAAGAAAATATTTGTGAATTCCAAACATATTTGCCATTGAATATGACAAATTGTGATTTAAATGTTGTGTGTGTTGATAGACAAATGGGTGAGTGGTGGCATTGTGATCTTGTTGTTATCATATTAACAGTTCCTCCTCCAAACTCAATTCTCTTTATAAAAATGATGGTTCTAAAAGTTCAAATAAACTAATTAATCAATTGTTTCATCAACCTTTCAAAATTTATTGAAATTTATTCCTCATATTCTTTGGTAACCACATAAGTTATTGTATTTAAGTGTGATAAGATTTCATTACCATTTCAACCTAAAACAATCATTCAATTTTCACCACCAGTTTATGAAATAAATCTACTCCAATTAGCCACATTTAAAAACTAAATAATTTTTATTTAACCAAATAAAATCACCAACCCATAGAAATTATGCCACCTTGGGATGCCACTAGAACCACATGGTAGCCAACCAACATGCTTGGAGAATTTTTAAAAAAACCATGGTAAGGTCCTTGCAACGAATCTTGATACAAATGTCAATACCAAGGGCAAACCTATATACCAATCCAACATTGGTACATACTAGTTTACATGCTTATAATATTATGTTAAAATGCCACTTGTGAAGGGAAAAACCATATATAAATATGGTAGGTGGGCTTTAGTGTGGGGTGGGTATTTGATTTTGGAGAAAATAGTTAGTTCCAATTTTTTGAAACAAATAAATTTAGAAAACCTCCAAGGTTTGGGTTTATGAAAACTTGTGTTGGGTGCATATGAGCTAAGGGCAAGGTTTGCTCACTTGTCAAGTTAGTCATATGTTTTTAACTTTTTAACAAAATAACAACCTAAGGTTTGGTCATGTTTTAGTTTATTTATTGGGGTGTAGTCACACTAACACATACACAAGCAATTATAACCAGTGCTTGGTTTTGTGTATATAACTTTTTTTTAAAAGAACTCCAAATGGAATTGCTTTTACATAATGTTATTTTCAATGTATATGTATATATATATATAAAGTTTGAATTCAATCTAATGAATGAAAAATACCCAAAAACATTGTAACCAATGTTCTTTAAGTAGTAAAAAAACTTGTAAATGATTTGAATTGTTTTGAAAATGACATTTTTTAGCAAATTTTTAATGTAACCCATAACATAATAATGTGACAGATTTTCAAGATTCTTTGAAAGACTTTTGTTCAAAATATTCCTAAAATGTTCCAAAATAAACACTCAATAAGTAGTCACCCAAGGGGGCAATTGTGGTTCATGATATCTCGTTTGCACCCAATGGGGTTTGGTGCAAACCTAGTGGGTATTTGATTTTGAAGAAAAACTTGATTTAGGTATCAAATGGTTTGTTGAAAAAATACCAAGTTCTTAGGTCTTTGAAATTACAAAACCACCAAGGTTTGAATTTTTAAATTTAATTTTTGTCAATATTAGTGTTATCTAGTTCATAAGTTCCAAGAGTAATTGTTGGTTCTGGTTCCTAAAACTTTCAAGGGACCAATTTTAATTTTTATAAAAGGAACCAAAACCTAGTTTTGGTTTTAGTTTTTTTAATAAAAATGTTCTAGTCCCAATGCTTGAACCTAATTTCAAATACTAGTTCCATAACCTTTGGTAACCTTTGGTTTCAATTCCAATATGCAAAACAACCCAAAAACTTGGAAATACCCAATTATTAATTTGATGAAAAAAAATACAAAATTTGAAATTTTCAATCCAATAAAACTGAACCTTTTTGTCACTAGCAAATGTCAAATTACATTACAATATATTAAAAGATCCAAAACAAAAAAAATGAAACAAAAAAATTGAAAATTCCAAAATGTTTATTATCACAAAGGTTTGAAAATTCAACCTACTTATAAACTATCCTATTTATAAACTGGAATCAATTTAAAATATTTTTAAAGGATTGCACATTTTTGAACATGTAAGTGATTTTTTTGAGTCATGTTGGACAAGAAAAAATGATGTTGCACATTTGTGAGCCTGCAAATGGTTTTTTTAATTCACATAGGTGACAAAAAAAAATTGCTCATTTGCAAGTGATTTTTTTGACTCACACAAGTGATATTGCACATTTGCGAGCTTGCATGTGCTTTTTTTTAATTCACATAGGTGATGAAAAAAAAAATTGCTCATTTGTAAGCTTGCAAGTAATTTTTTTGACTCACACAAATGATATTACACATTTGCGAACTTCCATGTGGTTTTTTTTAATTCACATATGTGGGAAAAAAAAATCAATAATAAAAAATAAACCACAAAAAGAAAAATGTTAAACACTAAAAATTCACCCCAAATCCTTACTTTGGAACCAAAATTGGAATCATGTTATTATCAAAAGCCCAATTTGGTTTTGGTTAAAATCACAATTTGGAACTAAATTATGGGCCTAGTTTTAGTTTCAAAACCTTCTACAATTGGGATCAATTCAACCCCAGTTCCAAAACCTCAATGAAACCTCCAAGTTTTGATTCTACTTGATTACCAAGTGTGAACTTGAGTTTGAGTAGGTTTTAGGTATTTGGATCTAGAATCATTAGTTTCTACCTAGCAATTTGGGTACCCAACCAAACCTAGCATTATGCCAAAAATGCCATTTTATGATTGGTCCTTATTGATTATATTAGTCATTTATGTTATTTATAGTTGTTTTAAACCCATCATTTATGCCATTTTTAATCACTTATCACTTGTAATCATATAAGATTAATCATAAAATGATATTTTTGGTTTAGTGTGGTTAATACAAGGTTAAGGTGTGTCATTTTGAGCTCCAACTAATACATGTGTTTTATAGTTTTGATATTTAGTTGGGCTTTGGTGCAAAAATCTAATATTAAGCTCACAGTAGTAATAACAACCAAAACTAAACCGTTGTTATTTTCATTGTTGACACTTAAGTGTTATAACTAGTTTTTGCTTTGGCAATCCCATGTGGCTTGGGCCATCAGCCCAAGTATGACTCTAAAATATTCATTGTTGAATTTTTATGGACATAGATTTTTCAAAATTCAATATTTCTTACACCTTAAGTCTAAATGTTATGAAACCACATTTATAAAATCCTAGTCATTGAGCACTTTCCAACAATATCAAAAGAATCCCTCAAAAATTTAAAAATCTTTAATAAACTTAATTTTATTAAATTCTCAATGACAAAATTGTTCAATATTCAATTTCTTGCATTGTAGGCATAAAATTTTCAAGACTGCTTTAGTGCATTCCTATTCACTTGAATTTTTCATTGCTACACAACACTAGTGATGATCAACTAATGAAAAAAAAAATTTGATTTTGTTGAAATTAAATTCCATTCAAATGAAAATATTGAATGACATTGCATTCAACTTGAATTGAATGAATTCAAATTCAATTGAAAGGAAATGGGATACCAATAGGTATTCAAAATTTGTTTGTGATTATGGTGTTAAAAAATAATTTTGAAATGACACAAATCCAAAAAAGAGACCTTTCCATCATTCTGTACTTGAAATTTAGTTAAACAAATCTCAATTTTGAACTATCCAAATGATAGCATTTGAAGCATCCAAAGAATGACTTATGAAACTTAAAGTTGTCGTGCCTAAACAAATTTTATTGAATCAATAGATATATTACAACAAAAGGTGTCACTAGATTTGAGTGAATTCATTTGTCTAGTGAACATGGACTAATGAATTGCACCGACATTTTGTAATAATATATCATTGTCATTGAAATTTAAGGCTTTTGAATGATACCAAAAACATGGTGGGGGCAGTGCCGTTTGGGAGACTCAAATTACCTTCCTTGATAAATAAATTAATGTGACATGTGTGACATGACATGGCCTAAGTGTGAATTCATTTCTTAACAAATTAAATTTGAATTTTTTATTTATTGAAATTCTAATGACAAAGATTACTCTAGAATTAAAAACATGCCTCTATTTCCTAATATTTTTAGTTTTGATTTAATTAAATCTTTGAAACGAGCTTTTTGTACTGCACATCCTGCACCCTTACTAACCCATACAGTCCTGTACAGGACTGCGCACAGACATCCACAAACTTTGTTTTGGGTGTTCACCGTCATCTCCCCACCCACGTTGTCATCTTCATCTCGGCTTTCCACTGAACTGTTTGCATGTGTCTCATTGCACCCACGGACCCATGTCACTCACCCATGATACTATTCCTTTGTTCATGTTGCCAAGCATGCACAACACACAAAGTATCACGGCACAGCACCTGCATCAATAACTGATACATATCCGCCAACAACACCTCAGATCATGATTCTTGACAAGATCCACATGATCTCACAATGTCTCCAATTGCATGTGCCTGCTCCAGGCACACGGGAATCTAGTTATCCTAAAACACTCAAGCCAGAGCCTATTTACTGCCAATATAGTACCATGAGAGTGGAGTCAGACTTGCAAAGCGAATATATAAACTCATCACACTGGACTCTGGAGCATGGAGCAGTCTGCAATATAGCTCATCACACCAAGCAAGTAGACAAAATGCCCCAACTCTTTCTAAAATAATTCACTTGTAAAGTTCTGCACATTGGGACCCAAGATCCAGACTCTTTTTGGATGTCAACGCATTGTACATTTGTGAAAGTGTGAAAATCTCTTCCAAGTCTTCATCCATGCATCTAAGAGGAAACACCGACCTATAGCACAAGGATCAAGCATAATAAATACCCCCAGTTTATAATGTTCTGATGGGGGTATTCATCCAGGTTGAAAATGGTATTCACTGTCTTGCAGCCAATGACAAGGCTCAGGGGGGACTTGGTTTCTTTCTTTTTGGGTCTTTGGGAGGGAGATTCTTTGGGAACAGATTCTCACTATGTTCACATCAAGTTCTCAATATGTTCCCAATAATATCTCATTTTGTTTTGCCATGGTTGAACATGAATATAAACTGTAAAGGGGGAGCCGAAGGGAAGCATGACAAGGCATGCTTCTATTTGGGGGAGGGAAGCATACTTAATTGAGGAGTGCCTGATGTTCTGAAAATAATGGTGATGTGCCAATCACATGGCTCATTTTGAGAAAAAAGGAAAAAAAACTCCCTCCCTAACTAAGCATGAAATAAGTACCCCCAAGGTAATATAGGGGTTTTTCCATGACCTCCCAATCACCCCTTATTTGTACTACCTCCCTCTCAAATGGTTGGGGTTTTTATGTAAAATGTTGAGCCAGTGGCCCACTTCTAGTGCAATCTCCATTATTTTGGTGGGTCCTGCCCCAAACCCCAGATCTGGAGATACCCATCAAACTAACAAATGTGAGTCACCATACCTCAAAAATTGGTTGTATAAGTGCAAAAGCATTCTAAGTTGGTTTGGGTCGCATTAACTCTCTACACCTGTAACGGCCAGGTGTGAGTTCTTTCAAATGCGTTGAGAAATAATGAGTTGAACATAGAAACCCTTTTGCCATAATTTGACCGAATTCATTGTTGGTGAGCAGAAGACATGGAAACATGCTCTAAGTGTTCTCAATTTGTCCCCTTCCGAATATAACTTGCAACTTGTCTTTTCCCTAAATGTGTTGTCATTTTGTCCCCTCCCAATTATAACCGCAGCTTGTGTTTCACCTAATGTGTTGTCAATTTGACCCCTCCCATATATAACAGCAACTTGTCTTTCACCTAATTGGTTCCATGTTGCTTTTGGGGGCATAGCTTAGCCCTTGAAAGTTGAACTTTGTTGTAATGCATTGTTTTCTCTCAAAAGCCCCCTTGAAATTGAAGAGGGTTGACCAGACTTGATTTTGTTGCATGCATTATTTTCTCTCGAAATCCCTCTCAAAATTAAGAAGGGCTTCCTCAGTCAACATGCTGTTTGAAACCTGATTATACTCCATAGCACCTAAAATCATTATTTTTAAAACACTTGTGCTTGGTGTGTCAGTTTAAAATTCTAAAAATTCCATCTAGTTTTATAGGCCTTTAGTGGTTAAATTAAGCTCTCCTTTGTCTATGTTCCAAAATCCAATTACCTTACTGTTTGCACCAATGTTGACCGGTTATTGATTTTTTCCCAATAACCAGCCAAGTAGGTTATCAATTTTTTTTGAATATTTGGACCCATCAGTTATCAATTCCACTAGCAAAGTAATAGCCTCAACCATCAATTTACTCAATTATTTTTTGATAATAATTGTCAGTTATGCATAAGAATTCTCAAATACTTGCCTTGCAAACCTTCAGTTATATAGCCTAATTCAGGTAAGTTATAAGTTTCTTATCAATATTTTTCTTTTTTCTACCATATGCATGTATAGGGTTTTAGAATTGATAACCTACTTAGATGAAAAATTTAATCATCTAGGTAGGTTATTAAATTTTGGACATTCAATAATCAATATGTAGGTTATGAACCTAGTTATAAAAAAATCAATGATGGGTTAGTAAGCTATCAATAACTGGGCTGATAACCAAGTATGTTCTCAAAATCCAGGCAATGCTGGTCTGCCCAGCTCTATAGCTCAAAGGCTAGCAACTAGGACCTCATAATGATATCAAGAATCACATATTGCAAATATGAACATGACAAATTTAAATGAGAAAATAATGGATCATTGAAGTTATATAATTCATGCGGTGATGGTGACTTTTCACATGTGTAAATGATTATGCATTAATATTTTAGTTTACAATTAGAAATGAAATTAAAACAAAAAGTTTTAATGAATAACTGAACATGTTTTTTTCATAATTATTTCTTGCACATGTGACATGTGCGTAGAGCTATAAATTTTGAGCCTAATGAATGTAAACCACTAATCAAATGGCATAAAAATACTCAAACTTTCCCTTTAGCACTTTCTTTCAAAAATTCAAGCTTTTAAAATTTTCATATGATTTATTTTTTCATGAAGTTCACCCAATGAACATGCTTTTTATTAAAGGAAAACATGTGCTTTTGTTATAAGAAAACTTGAAATCAATAGCATGATTTTATGCATTCTTTTTACATTCCTTGATAAAAAAAAATTCAAATATGAAACCTTAAATTGGTTAAAGATTGAAAAAGATTTTTTCAATGTTTAATATATTATTGGATATTTTTCTTTACTTATTATCTCAATA
>Ga0209208_10011168_pt1 | contig 11534 bp, 7 predicted proteins | sample S1TSphfallax_3_FD_187694 | JGI IMG/M metagenome (GOLD analysis project Ga0209208, IMG submission 187694) | Host-associated microbial communities from peat moss isolated from Minnesota, USA - S1T2_Fd - Sphagnum fallax MG (SPAdes) (version 2) | ecosystem: Host-associated > Plants > Peat moss >...
CGTGAATGAGCGAGAGAGAGAGAGATCTTACGGGACACTGCGACGACGCCCTGCGATTCCTGCGTCCGAACGCTGGCCTCCTCGACGCTGAGAGAGGAGATCCTTAGCAGGCCCTTGCGACAGGGTCCCTAAGAAACCGACCATTAAGTGGGGTACCTAATTAGACCGAGCATTGTGAGGGGTTCGTTAATAGAGCCTTGAGAAGGAGTCCTTAATAGACCCCACAGAGGCCTTTTAACATGTTTCACATCTTTTGTGCCTTTTGTTTTCGTTCAATGATTTTAAAACTATCATCCTGATGATCTCATTCGTGGAGGGTAAAGCCCTAGGCTTAGGGCATTTCCAAATTAAGGGGCCTAGGTGAGGTGGTACCCAAGGTCAGCCTTGTATTTTGCGAATGTCTAACACTTGTGCCCTTGCTCATCATAAAGTCAAGGTGAACGGTAGCATGAAAAGCATACATGCACTTTGCTCATCATAAAGCATGAAAACAAATGTTATTGTGTAAAACATATGTAGATCATGAGTAGATTATGAGATATAAAAGGGGAGGGTTTTTTCACCTAAGGGATCGTACACCTATAAGTGGGCATAATTTTGTTCTCAATCTTAAGGAGTAGATGCAAGATCCCTCAAAAAAAAAATAGGAGGATTTTTCTATTAAAGAAGGTCTTAAGAAGGTCATAAGGGACCTTGCATAAGAGGTGGTTGAGGAATGCTACAATCAACCCCATCCACCCAATACTTATTAAAGGGTGGTAAAAGGTCTCTTGTAGTTGCAAAGTGTGAGATTATTCATAAATATAAAGTGCCCTCCAAATATACAAAGACATTTGTCTTGAGTGTTCAATTTGTTAACATGACAGGATTAGCAAAGGCCATTGGTGGTTTTTTCTCTAATGATTTTACAAGCTTTTATAGACAAAGGGTGTCAATAGTTTTTGCAACACACTCATCAATTTGTTAACATGACGGGATTAGCAAAGGCCATTGATGGTTTTCCTCTAATGATTTTACAAGCTTTTATAGACAAAGGGTGTCAATAGTTTTGCAACACACTCATCAATTTGTTAACATGACGGGATTAGCAAAGGCCATTGGTGGTTTTTTCTCTAATGATTTTACAAGCTTTTATAGACCTATTATTATTATTATTATTATTATTATGTACCTAGGGGCCTATTAAAAAATCCCTAAAGCTACTATATACTCTATAATGAATCTAAGCACAATATCCTTAAGGGATATCCTTAAGGGCCTTCTTGGTAGTAGGTAAGGCCAAGCACAAACATAATATTTTGACAGGGTCAATTTTGTCTGTATTTGTGGGTTGCTTGAGCCGTTTCTGTCACTTTTTGGCTTACTTTAGTTTAGCACCTATATCTATGCTGCTTTGTGACCTACCATAATGAACCCTTTTATGCCATGGAATGTACCCTCGGGGACACATTCCGCCGACACATTCCGCCTTTTTGTAATTAGAACGGCTTGAAAATGGGAGGAATCGGCAGGTACAGACAGACCAACCTTTTACCGTATTTGAATGAAGCGGTTTGAAAATTTCCTTAACCTACATGCGTAACTAGACGTCACCCCGGGTTCGAACTCTTGTCCTACTGGCGGTGACCCCCATTCCAAGCGAAAGGGACAAGTCAAACGAAGAAGACTTGTTCAGAACAATTTTAGGGTTTGTTTGCTTGTGAGAGGGATCGCTTGGGTTTCATCGCGACATCGCCATCGATGCACTACACCCCAGCAGCAGTAGCAGCAGGTGAGAAACACATTTTGTGGCATCAATTTTCCTTGTCCAATCCTGAAGTCTAGAGATGTAGAAAACAGTCCGAAGTTGAGCTACAATTGTAAAATGATGGATTGCACTTCACGGTTAGTTTCTTCTTCTTTTTTTTTGTCTGCTTCTTCTTCTTCTTCTCCTGGAATTTTTCAAGGAATGATGCACTGCTGCTCCTTTGGTTACGTCATGAAGAATTTCATAACATCAAAGATTGGCACGGGTGTGAACAAGTTTAGTTTAGTGGTGTTCTGTGAAGATGCAAGAAAAAAGTTCTGTTAAGCAGTGAGTGGGCTTTGCACACTCATGTTCGCCACTTCCTGAATTCCGTAATACGTGAGCAGCATGGCTTCTCTCTGGACTCAGATTGTGGCCTGTTGTTGGGATGGGTCTGATTTCATCTGGAGTCAAGTTGTTTTTTGTGAATTTGCTTTGGATTGCACAATCATTATGACGGTTTGCTATCTTCTATTAGATATTTATCTATCCACCCCAAGACATAAGGCAATCAGTATTGTGAGTCATCTGTCATAATTCAAATAGTTGCCACTGGCACAACCACACATGCATGTATATTTTCATGATGTGGTGCAATTTCATTGAAAATGAACATGGACACTGCCATCTGATGCCTTGAGACAATAGTTCTTTGTTCAATTCTGACTGTTCATTCCTTTCATGAGGATTGCAGCATTTGTTGTGCCTAGAGGAGTTGCAGATCAAGCATTTGCACATTCAACTGGACAGACTTCCTCGTTCGGGGCTGTACATGAGACAGGCATTATTTGGAACTCAGGCAGTCTGCAATCAGACACTTACTCAGGTTTCAGAATCTTTTGTAGTTTTGTTTGGTTTCTGTTGATAGTTTGGGTTGCTTGTAGATTCATGTCAGTTTTTTTCTTTTCTCACCTTTTTGGACCACTTCTTGGCATGCGGCCTCTAGAAAAGTTGGTATGTTTTACTTGATTTTTCACAAAGTGTGGTATGACTTTGCTCTAGTTTCGGAATTGAAATGCCTTGTACAGCTATGTTTTATGTTTCTGTTTGGTATGATGCTACAGGATGCAATAGTAACTTGTCTTTGGTTGAGGTGTGGCAACAGGGATTGGATTTCTATCCAGAATCCTATATGGAAACACATCCTGGGGCAAACTTGGTTGCAAATGATGAGATTATTGCACATACTTTGCAAGAGGAGTTTGAAAGCCTAGCTGCTGATGAAACTTCAGAGGCTGCAAGTCCTATTGTCCCTGTGTTTGAGAACCTGCAGGTAGAGTGTCAGCCTGCTGTATAATCTCTACCCTTTCTATTCCCATTGTTGTGGTGCTATGGGAATGCATCCAGCATGTCAAATTTAGTTCTAGGAAGTAGCATCATGACCACTTCCTCACTGCAAGTCCTTACCAGGGCTGAAAGGGTTTTCAATGCCCTTTCATATCATATTGCTTTCTTTGGTATTGATCTTGAAATTTATGATGGAGCCATGGCAGGATGATTTTTATCATCTGCCACCAAGAGTGGGCCTAACAGGTAGCTGCTAGAAGTTTCTGAAAAGGTCACATTTGCCTTAGTTGTAAGGTCCCTATTCATTGCACTGAGAAATGACCTGGGTTACTTTCATAAGACCTAATTTCTTGTGTTGGGTTTCGATCACAATGTTGTAATACTGCACAAGGTTAGAATTAAAAGATGGTTCACAAACTAGTGTTATATGTTCTTTATAAGTTTAGCCTTCACACTGGTATGTAGGATTATTAGTGACTTAAGCTTTAGTTGGCATTTTTCTCCAACAGACATCAGTTTCAGTTTTGTCGTGGGTGTAGGCATTGATGTCACAGATTTGGGATAATGGAGTTGCTCTGGCAACAAGAACCGGCAGGGTGTCAACACATTGGGAACGAGATGGAGTAATACAGTACTGGGATGAAGGATCAATGGAGACAGTAGGAGAGGGAAACTATAGTGCTGATGACGAGGCCCAGGATGCTCCTCATTATGAGTCAGATGAGGATGACCCACAACGATCACTTGCCCTCTCTGAGGATCTTCCACATGACAAAGAGGTGGCAAGACGCCTTACCAAGCTCGACTCAGTACCTGTAAGTTAATCTTCCCCATGTAATCTTAGGCCAGAGTGAACAAACAGCCACCATTTTGGCATCCATTGGAAACCTGTCAGGACTTGTTGTGGATGAACCACAACTGAGTTGAGGTCAGATTTCCTCTTGCTAACCTACCCTTTACAGGATAGATCCTGTAGGAAGGTAGGTAGGTAGGTAGGATAATACATGGCTACTAGGTAAGTAGATGCATGTATATGGTTAGTACATGTACATAAGGGTTAGTGGCTTGTTAGTAGGTAGATAGGGGAAAACAGAATCTGAGCTAACCACCCAGGGAACTGTGACTGAACGGAAAAGTGTTTCCTGTCCACCCACCATCCATCCCTCATGGTGGGATGGTTGCTGTTGCTTCACTTGCTGTAGTCTTACAGCATCATATGCTTGGGGAGTACACTTTCTCTTCAAGAAAGTTTGAGTGCTCATACTTTGTGTCAAGTCACTTGACTCAAGAAATGCAGTTGACAGGTCCTTACAGAACAGATTATAATGTGATCAATTGTGAAAAAAAAATGGCTTTCCTTTCTTATTACAGCTTGCTTTTTTACATAAGGCATAGCATTCTATTTTTGGAAGTACTTTTTATACAAGTGTAGCATGATGTTACACTACACATGTGCAGCATATTCCAAAAACTAATGGGAATATCCCAGCTCAAGACATTGCTTCAGAAGATCACCAACGTTTGCTGGACAGGTGAAACCACCTATTAGCTCCATTACTTCCTTCTTCATATGTCTGACATTGCTATAACAAGAATGTAAGGTTCAGAGATAAACACATCTGTAAGAATTTTTTGAGACCATCTTCTCTTTGCTCATAGGTAGATGTTATTGGTTGGCTCTTTGGGGGTGGATTTAAAATAGGTTGAGGCTGTATGGACTGAGTGAACAGAGAATTGAAGGTGATGGAAATTGCCAGGTTAGCCTTCTCCCCCTTTGTTAGGTTCTCTTGCACATTCTGTGGAACTGTGCTGTGCCTATGTCAATTGGAGATGTCATCCTTGCCAAGTATGGGTATGGATCAGATCTTTCTAGGATTGTGGATCCAAGAGGACTTCTGGTTGGAATTTTATTCCTGGATGGGGTTCTGGAATAGTTATTCAGTCAAGATTGCTGCAAAGATGAATGTTTTATGCTAAGGAGAATTTGGGATCTCAGGAGCCGTTGCATGAATGGAAGTCACACTATTGTAGTCCACCTTGTACATGAGTCTTCTATTGAAACTTACATGGAATTGACTGCTGCAGGCAGTTTACTTGTGCATGTTTTGGTGATTGGGCTGGTGGCAGTTCCGTGCATTGTCAGATCAGCTCTATCGTTCCCCTGAGCATCACAAGTTTGTGAGGGACTCAGTGGTTAAGCAGGTATCCAATTTCTGTCTGTGATCCCGCCCTTTCTATTGCTGCAGTCTGGCTTACTGGCAAACGAAAGTGATTAGTGGTCAAGGACTTCCTTGGGCAAAGAAAAATGACCAGGTCCCCCCACACTTCATTCAGTGTTGGAAGTTCAGTTCTATGTCTGCACAAGAGGATTTGATTTGAAATTATTTGTACTGTTGTGTATCATATTCAACCAACACCATGGAAATTCAACATTCATTTGTTGTTCTCCTTTGCTAGCAGTGTTGTTGTAGCTATTCAGCTTGACATAATTAAATGGAGTGACAGAAGAAGGTTGGAGGGAAAACAGAAGACATTAGGTTTGCACCTGCACAGTAGTTGACTGAGCAGTAATTACTCTAATACTACACAGAGGAAAGAATCTGACCAGCAGTGTATATCTTTTCTAAAGCCAATGCATGGGTGGTGGGAGCAGCTCACAGAGACTCCAGATGCATATTCAGGCTATGTCCCCATGCAGTATGATGATTACTTGGAGAACATGGCAAAGTCAGCTGTTTACAAACCCTTTGCTTTTGTATGCTCCTATTGTGCCCTGGATGTCTTGGAATTGAAAGTTGATGCGGTACAATCAGGAAGATAATAACCTGAGATGGATGATATGCAGGAATGGTGAATGGGGTGACCATGTAACACTGCAAGCTGCTGCTGATTATGTAATTTTCCTTTCACTTTCATTATGCAATTAGATCCCTTTTTCAACTCCAGTTCCTCTCTGTTTATGCTATCGCTTTTTTCTTGATGGGAGGTATTCCTTGTCCTAAATTGAATTCAGGATCCAATGAAGAACAGAGAAACAGAGAGACACTAAGATAGATAAGATGCTATTCAACTGTATCCCAATCATACTAGTCAATGGGAGAATTTACTATTTTTCTGGAAGTCAAGAGACTGTGTTACTGATGCATTGCTGACCATATAGCCTTGCATGGCCTTGTAGTCAATGACTCTGTGAAAACACAAAGAGAGAGAAGAGTGGAGTGCAGGTTTCCTTTCTTTGGAACTGCCAAGTGATAGAGCTAAAGCATAAGCTGTTGTGGGGGATTGCAGTATGGTGTGAAGATTTCTTTGATCACCTCCTTCAAGGACACATGTTTTATTGAGATTGTACCCAAACAGCACAAATCCAAGAGAGGTCATTACAATTCTTTCTTCATCCTGAAGAGTCACTTGGCCATTGTTTGTGTCATGCTGGCATATATTTCATTGTGCAAGGTTATGACAAGCAATGCATCTGAACTTGCTTGCTAACCTGAAAGTACATGAAGATGTCTTTTGGGTTATGTACACACTGATCTGAGAGTGTTCTCTGTCAATTTTTGTATCTGACAATGACATTTTGTTTTCTTCTTGTAGAAATTCACTTGAGCTTCTGGGCAGAGGTCCACTATAATTCGATCTACCCATTGGAGAGTAAGTGGTAAACTCTCACTTGTGGTCTGCTCTGCTGACTTCCTTGTACCTGCCATTAATCAAACCCCTAATGGACTTTTTGTGCATGAAGGAACCTATGGTAGTTTTATGGGGAGGTTTGTTTGCTTCAGTAGGTAGATTGCTCCAGAGTTCAATAGTCAATTAACTGCACCTCTGACAATTGTGAATTGTTGTGATCTTCTAACAGATGCTGCAGAGGACCAGTCACATTCTACCCGGAAGAAAAAGCATTGGTTTTACTAAAGTTGTTAAATGTACACTGGTCAGATCAGTGGATAGTGAGCAAAAAGTTGTATTTGTGTGCAGACTATATTTTAGCAGAAAGATATATATTTGGTGGAGTGTTGATATTCACCAGTGAAGCCTTGGCTGGCATATAGACTCTTGCTGGAGGAGATCAATGTATTTTGATATTGTTGTGATTTCAGATTGCACAAGGAGTGCAATGGGGGTTTTGTGGACTTCAATTTGAGAGACAATATAAATATGCACTACATGTGCATCATTTACTGTCACTATCATGTTCAAAGGTAAGGAGAAGGGCTTAGGAGGTGACAAGTGACCTGCAACGTTGGACAACTATCTGACTTGTTTCATCTTCAGAAAATTACTATTGAAATTTCATAATGGAAGTATGAATTTCTTGGAAATGTAACATCATGATTGGACTCTGCAGAGTGTTGCATGATTATTTTGCCGATTTAGTCTGTCAGAAGTAGTGACAACTAAAGCAGTGCAATTCATTGCTAGGTGAGAGTCTGATACTTTTGGACACTCACATGGGTAATGATTGCACTCATTCCTTGTTGTATGCGATTCTATCCTGACCTGAACTAACACAAACAATATTGTTCGATTATTTTAAATGTATTCTTGTGAAGTTTCTCTTCACAATTACATCAATGCATATTTTTATGTTTGTGAGTTTATTCTAGTAGTCATCCTAGTTTCGAAAAAAGTGGGTTGCCAGTAAGGTGTCTCTTCATCTTCCTAGGTGGTGTTGTCTGTAGGTGCTTCAATTCCATGCATTTGAAACACTTAAGTCTATTTGTGTAAAAAAATTGGTTCCATGTTCTTGGTGTAAATTTGCTTTTGTTTGTGGCATATTATGGGGGAAAATAACAATTATCAAACTAACTTGCACCCTATGCCAAATATTGAACTTGGGATGGGTTATTAATGTATAAAACAGTTATCAACCAAGGGTACAAATCTTGCTTGCTCCTTGCAGGCTATCACAACAGCCGAATAAATGAATTTTTTTTATGCAGAGATCCGCACAAATTCAGAAATAAATTAAATTAAATTAAATATTTAATTACCAAAAATTTAATAACACATAATTTAATTAATTTTAGACTTTACAAAAGTTCAAAAATACCAACACATAATTTGCACCGTGCAACTAATAAAATTTTCAATTATAAATATGACCTAGTGACCACCCAGTTGTTCACTGCAGCAAAAGATCTGTGCTGAGTAGATGTAAGCAACGTCTCTTTTGAGTCAATCAAGTGTTGGCAGTTGGAACATGAGCTGATCTACTTTTGAGTTTTCATCCTTGTGTGTGAATGTACAGCTTATTCACAAAACCTATGAATTCTGCCATTTAGACAAGCTACTTGAAATACATGCTTGGGAATTAGGAGGGGAGCTAGCATATTTGTGAGAACAACATCATACTTGAATCACTTAAGTGAAAAGGATAAATTTAAACCTCACGCACTAGCTTTTCTGCATGTGATTTTTCTTCATGCATTATCAGAACAGCTTTCAAAACAATATATTTCCTTTTCTCAAGACTGAAAATTCATTGGTGATTTAATCAGCAGTTATAGTCTCAAATGTGTTTGGACCATAGAAGTAGTTACAGCTTGCTTCTGCCCAAACGGCATCTCTTGCTCTGACCTATCATCTATTACACTGCTTCTAACATTCCAAAGGAGCACAAGTTCCGTGAAATACCCCCACTCTGTTCAAGCACATGGGTTTTGTAACTTGTCATTGTTTGATCCTCTGATTCTAATCATGTTGAGTGGAGGGCAAAAAGAAAAGTGCAGCATCACACTTTCAGTTGGCACAACATATGTACTGGATTATATTAAGCTTACATAATTTCACAAATCTCTGATGCAATGCAAGCTCGGGAACTAAAAGAAAAACTTTGACACTCCTGAGACATCCATGATATTCGATGAGCTTGTGAGAAGAGAGCAATTCCAAGTGGGGTTTCCTGCAAAACAGTATTGATAAACAGGTGAATCTTGTCCATAGCTTCCAATCAGCTGTAGCAGAAGGGAAGAGATATCTATTAAAAGAGAAGTACTGGCTGTCAGCTACTATGGCTAAATTAGATGACATTTTCTTTTCCATTGAACTATGTATAGTACATGATTGTTTGGTTTATAAAATACTAAGTTTTGATGTGATCTTATGTAAAAATCAGTTGATCAGAGCAAAAATCAGTTTCCAATGTTTACATATGATCAGTGAACAGTACTATCATATGTAAACATTGGATAAATACATACATACATATATATATATGCATGAACATATTGCTTTGTTGAGCTATAAATCATGTATGAATTTTAGAAAATGGTGCGAGCTCAGAGGAAATTACCCACCTGGTGAAAGTTCCCAGATATGTGCCCTTTTTCAACTTTGATTGGATGGAACTTGTCGCTGAGGTTCGCTGCAGTTAGAAGGCCTCCCAGGACAGGGGATGCTTGGATTCAGCTGCGCATGAGTGTTTTCTGCGGCAGTATGGAACTTGTTGCTGAGGTCCGCTGCAGTTAGCAGGGTGCCCAGGGCCAAGTTAGGACAGGGGATTAGACTAAGTGGTACATGAGTGTTTTTCCTGGGGCTAGAGCCACATATTATATGTGAAGCTTATGCAGCTGCAGAACAGAAGCATGTAACATACTCTATGAAGAGCACATTGACATGCATATGCATCCCAATGCATTCAATATACATGGCAATGTGCTCTTCATAGAGTACGTCACATGCTTATGTGCCCCAGCTGCATCAGCTTCACCATATAGCATGTGATTAAAACCGCCTAAAACTCTAGAGTACCGCTTAATCCCATCCTTCGCCCTCGACATGGTCCTTGGCGCCATGCTAACTGCAGCGGACCTTAATACCTATAGAAAATTCTAATGGGCTGTATAAAGCTTGCTTGCTTGGACCTAGACAGCGCAGCAATCATGTATGATCAACATACTAACCCCAACCAAGACAAATGAAAGCTCAAGAAAGCAATATGATCATGAACATATGTAAACAACAAAGTGAAAACTGCAAGCAACAGAGTTGAAAAAAAATTACCAAGCCACAGAATGTGAAGACATCCAAGTAAAAGCTGAATATCATGGAATTAACCCTGTCATTGTTCATGACTCATCATGAAGTTTCCAAGTCCCGAAGAGATACTCGAAGCTGATCCAAGGAGATTTCTGTTATCGTTCATGATTTTACAAGTCCCAACAAACTGCCTTTGCCTTTGATGTATCAGATATCGATCTTGAGACTACTCTGGTTTCCATTTGCTGAAGTAAGTCAAGATTTGTAAGGGCATTCCAACCGCCAGCACCTATCTGAATTCAGCACTCTTGCATCCAAACCAAAAACCCCCTCCGAAGTTACTTACAAAGATCAGAACAACACAGTGCACACATCTGGTGCAAACCACAAACCCCCTTCTAAGTTACTTACAAAGATCAGAACAACACAATGCACACATCAATATATCGCAAACCAAAAACCCCGTTCGAAGTTACTGACAAAGATCAGAAGAACACACTGCACACATCACTGTATCGCTTGTAGAAGCACCTACCATTGAATACTACTACTATTACTACTCCATAGTTCAAGACGCACGCCTGCACAATGTAACCATGCTTGTTGTTGCAAATGAGTTCGACGATGAGCTCTTCATATAGCTTTTGGTGAAACACTTCTAGCTGCTCACTAGAGATGAATGGGTTCTAGCCTCATGATGTCAAGAGTGAATGAATGCATCATGAATAGTGCCGTCGAAGGAGTACTTGGTTGATGGCCGGTGGAACGCGCCCGGTGACATGAGAGCTGCTTGTCATATGCCTGCTAAGAAAGGAAGGAAGGACGGATGGACGGACGACGAATTGGTAATTTATGGGTGGAGCGCGGCGACAGCGCCTGCTTGTTTGTCTTGTCATATGCATGCGAAGAAAGAAAGGACGGACATAGACGCCCATAATGTGAAGAGCGAATGCAACATGAAGATCGTGCCGTTTAAGGGAGTACTTTGGTTGCTGGGTGGAGCGCGGCGCCAGCTGCATGGAGAGCGCCGTTTGAGGGTACTTTGGTTGCTGGTTGGGGCGCGGCGCCGCTTGGCATGCACGCCAAGAAAGGACGGACATCGACCTCTACGGCAGAAACACTAATTCTGCTGCTTCAATTGTTGGTGTACACATTCTGTAATTTCAAAGGAAATGAAATTCATATTAGGTACATGCTACAGATTCATTTGCTTTTCTTTTTGGATTTTATTTTCTTTTGGATTTGCATTTCTATACTGTAATCAATCATGTAAGTGTTTTCTTTTTTTTGGTTTTCAAGGTGGATTTGAAAGAGTCAATTTATCTTATATCCAATTGTTTCTTCTGCAAGTATATTTCCTCCAGTCTCTATATATCTCTCTCTCTCTCTATAGGTACTTTGCGAGTGAAACTCGTGAACAGTTGTTTATTTGAGATATTGGTTTTTCTAAATTTGACGGCTTTTTTTGTTTTTTTTTTTT
>Ga0209208_10011169_pt1 | contig 11533 bp, 12 predicted proteins | sample S1TSphfallax_3_FD_187694 | JGI IMG/M metagenome (GOLD analysis project Ga0209208, IMG submission 187694) | Host-associated microbial communities from peat moss isolated from Minnesota, USA - S1T2_Fd - Sphagnum fallax MG (SPAdes) (version 2) | ecosystem: Host-associated > Plants > Peat moss >...
CGACCCGATTTTACTCAAAGTGCAAAACCTAATTTGCAATGTAATAATATTGCACACCCAATCGACCCGATTTTACTCAAAGTGCAAAACCTAATTTGCAATGTAATAATATTGCACACGTATTAGGTCAAATTGCGGATCCCAAACCTAATTTTGTGAACACAACTTAACCTAACCCCTCTCAAAGAGTGCGTGATGTGCATTTTATCCCCTTTGACAACTAGTATGGTTTTACTACTTAATTTCTCAAACCGAAGGTTCCGCATATAACCTAGAAAAGTTTAGAATTCATAATACTTACAAGGATGAATTTATCTCCTTTGATCCCTCCATATGCTGTCCAGACGAGGCCATTGAAAAAAGATGCGACCGATAACCCAATGGGCATACTCACCACACTCTTTGTTTTGATCACATTTCTCTATTACAAACACCCAAAAAAAACGCATGTCTGAATGGATTTGTGCTCAATTATACAAACAATTTGCAAAGTTTTGGGTTACGAAATGAAAGCTCGTGAAATTAAAAGTTTGAAAAACAAATGGTGAAACAAAAAATATGCATGAGGACTAAAACAAGGATCTCAAAGCTCCTTTCATGGTCTCCAAGTCTATTGGATGACAAGACTAAAAAAGTTTTTTAAAAAATTAAAAACCTTCCATTCGTCTTTCAATTGCTTGTAAAATTAATTAATTTTGGGAGTGAACTTTAAAAAGGACTCTTTGGTCGATGTTTGTGCACAAAGTATACACAACAAGTTTGATCGTTTATTGAATCCTCTTCTTCATCTTTTTCAAGCAGAAGTTTGCAACGATCGAAGTTGATGTTTTACTGTAAAGTTTGATGAAGTTGAGGTGGAATTGGATAACAATGATCGTATTGGAATTTCATCAAATGGGTTGAATTGAGTTTCCAAATGATACAAATTGAGCAGCACGAAGGGGGAGCTCCATACACAAAGAAATTGGTTCAAAAGCTTTGATTTCAATCAACAATCATTTTTGTACTCCACGGAAGGTGCTATACTCTCCTCCAGACTTCTAATTACATGAAGCTCAAGATGACCTTCAAGCTCATCTCTTGAAAGTCTCTTTTTTCCCTTACGAAAAAAAAAGGAAGGGAAAATCAACATCTGCTTGTGTGAACTGTAGGGATTTGTTTATATGATACTACTCTGAATCTGAGAGCTTTCATCATTTTTTTGTGGTTTGGAGCAAAATTTGTAACTAACCATGACAGTCAGAGGTGCAGCATACATGAGTATGTTGACAACAACACAGATAGAGCCCACAACCAACTCACGGTTTTCCAAGGCAACTTTCCACATGACACAAATGGCCATAATAACATAAGTCACAATTACCATGAAAGTTGCCCCACCAACCTTCTTCTGCAAAGACAAAAGCATAACAACACAACAACAGGAAGTTGAAGAACTCCCATATGTAAAAAAGAATTCAAAAACAAAAAAATTCCATTGTTTTTAATTTAGGTATCCCAAGTTGTTCCAAGAAGATAAGAAAAGTAAGAGACCTTGAGTCTGAACTATTAGTTTGGGGAAACAGAAATTTTATTTTTATTTTTTGTGGGGGAAATAGTGAAGAAATATATTTGTACCCTGGACTCGTCTGTGCCATAGAAAAGATGAATAGATATGTAAATGGCCTCAAGAGCTAAGCCTGCCCCATTGATGGAAATGATGAGCGTTGTGTTTGTAACCGCACTAGATCCATAGAAAACCCATAACAAACAATTGAGTAGGGTTGTGACATATGGTGTTCCTGAGTAGTCTCCAACTGACTTTCGCATGATGACTTTGCGAAATGTGATCCTGAAATCCACGTTGCAGAAAAACACAGAAAAAAAACCCCTAAATGTTGAGGATCACATCACATTTGATATCCATCAAAATACCAACAAATCCTCAAATGCATGTAATGTAATGTTACTACTGCTCATTGCACAGAATTTACATTCATGATCATCAACTTTCCTTGCTACAGGTATGAGGTTTTTATAGATGAAAACAAAGTGGGAGCATATGAATCGATTTAAGAAGCACTTGACAGACAAAAGCACTAGATAGACACAATGTCTTCATAAAATGTGGGTGGTGCGCATGCATGATGTGTCTTGCAAACTGTCTAGTATAAAAAGCCATGGATGATGTGCAGTAAAAATTGCTACTCACATTGGCACAAGGAACAAGGCAAAAGAACATAAATTACCTGTACACACCCAACATACGCCCCCAACCCACCCCACCCCCAACAAGACAGAAACCTGTGTTGTTAGAAAAAATTCCAATTGTGGGAATGGCACAAAGGACACATTACATTGCACCAAGGGCAAGCGTTGAATTGGATCCTAATGTTTCCGCTTACAATTCTTGACAGTAAAAAAATTTGTTCCACACTACATACATCACGATGAGGTTTCTGAATTTGTTGTTACAATTGTGGGAGGGGGGAAAAAAAACCCAGTCAGAATCATACTACCTATGATTCCAACAACCAGCAATGCTGTAGCTTTTGAAGCAGTCATGTTGGATTGGGTGGTATATTTATGAGCCTGTAAACAAGTCGATCCCTCGGTACTGGAAAACAGAATTCCACAGCAACAGCAGCAACAACAGCACCAGTGCCAGCAACAGAAGAAAACAAATGTCTCAGGAGGAGCAACAGTTTGTCACAACAGCTTGCTGCTTAAGTGAGTTTGGATGCCATGGGTGGTGTGGAAGCTGTTCATCTTTCAAACCTGTGAGCAGTGAAGGCTTTGAAGAACTATGCATGATTCCAATGAGCTCCATTAAGAGCTGCTGACTCCCAAACCCTCACCACCATTGACAGATGAGCTTCCCACACATGATCACAGACAGTGCCAAAATCGAAGGGGGCAAAAAAAACCCGTATCGATGGGATGATGATGATGATGATGATGATGATGATGTTGGAGAAGAAATTAGGGCATTGCTTGAGCAGCTGCTGCTGCTGCTGCTGCTTTGGAGAAAAATCAATCTGGAAGCTGGATCATCAAGCCAAACAAGAAGAGCAATGCACTAAACTGTTGCAAGAAGACCTTCCACGAGAACAGTATTGAACTGGGCCTCATCATATGAAATTGCAAGAACAAGAAGAGACTAGTGCCCACCCCAAAGGACTTGCTTGCTTGCACACCTTTGTGTATGTGGGTGTGGGTGTGTGTGTGAGAGAGAGAGAGAGAGATGTTGCAGCAACATGACAACAGTAGTAGATGTGGGACAAAGCGCTTGAATGTGGGATCTGGAAAGACATTTGTACCACCTCAGCAAGGCAATGGGTCACCAATATGTATGACAAAATGGAAGCTTGCAAATTGCATCCCACACATCCCGGGGCCTGCTGCTGCTGCTGCATATGGATGATTGATTGATTGATGCATGCATGCATGCATGTGGGGATCTTTTACAGATTCTTTTAGGGTTCTTATGAGATCCACCAAACCCTTCATCCATTCATCTACTACAGTTTGTGAGGACAAACAGAATCTACCTTCAAACCCAAGAATCTACAACCTTCCAACAAACCACAAGCTTGGAAGAAGGTTCAGGGTACCAGTGTTGTGCTGGTATTGATTTTGAAGAGAATCTATGGTCCCGGGTATTTTATATCTTATAAGTTTGATTACCCTTTTGGGTGAGGTATTGAATTTTTTGTTTTAATATTCTAGAACCTACCTTTGGGTATGGTTTAATTTATTTTTCCCAACTCATGGCAGTTATTAGGTATAGGTTAGGGTTTATAGGGTTATTGGGTATAGGTTAGGACATTGAGTCGATTATTGGGTATAGGTTAGGGTTTATAGGGTTATTGGGTATAGGTTAGGGTTTGTAGAGTTATTGGGTATAATAGGTTAGCATTTATAGTGATGTTGAAGTGGATGCAATTTTGGGTATAGTTAGAATTTAGAGTTTGTTTTTAAAATTCTCATTTGATTCAAATTGACAATATATGTGACCATCCATTTGTCATGTGTGGAAAAAAATGGTGATATAGTATGGAATGTAGTGTTCACAAATGTGTGAATAGTGTAATGCTATTTTTTGATAGATTAACAACTATCTTACAATAATTATAAATATAACCTTTTGTCCATGGATTTGGAAAAAAAACACACCTTTGCTATGTTTAGGCATGTATGAGAACTTTCAATTGAAATCTTTCTAATGTATCAACAAATCCTTAATGTATTATAAAAAAAACACATGGCAAATGATAATTGGCTACAATTGAAAAGTGGCAAAAAACGTAGACTAGGTGTCAATTTTTTATATGTAGCCATCAATTTGTCATGCATGAAAATAGTCATAGATGGAATGCATTGGTCACACATCGTGTGAGTAGTGGAATTTTTTTTTTAAAATACACATTAACAATTATCTTACAATAATCATAAACATAATAACATAGTAGGCCCTTGTCCATGTATTTTGAAAAGAATTCCCACCCATGCTTATGTTTAGACATGAATGGTAACTTTCAATTGAAAAATTCCTTGGTGTATCAACTAATCCTTAATGTATCAAGAAAAACATGAAATATGACAATTTGAGCCTTACAATTGAAAAGTGGCAAGAAATGTATGTTAGGTGTCAATTTCAAAAATACCAATATACCACTCGCCAATGAATAGTGTATTGATATTTTTTGATACATTATTAGTTACCCTACAACAACCATAAACCCAAAAACATGGCAACTTTTGTTCATATGATTTTGAAAATTTTCACACCCTTACTTATAAAAACACATATGTATCATGGGATTCATGATGATAACACAACATAATGCATGATGACATGATGCATTAATATGTTGTGATTTCAATACTTGCAAAGTAAAATGAAAATTATTATTGTTGACAAAAATATTTATTGCTAGGTGAAAAAAAAAATTATTAACAATTTCATTGTATTTACTCACATTTTTGACTCGGGGCAAGATGCCCATAACTTTAAAAAGTAGTAATGTAAGCACCTATCATCAAAACCTTGTGATCATTTTATGTTGGGGGTGTTTAATATCATCCCTAATCTAATACTAGGTGCAAGATTGATTTTTTGGCTAGCATGAAGCATGTATATGCCTAATGTTAATACTCATAAAATTGGATTGATTTTTGGCTAGTGTGAAGCATGTATATGCCTAATGTTAATACTCATAAAATTGGTAAAAGATTGGTATTAACTTAGGTCCTTACGAAGTTTGTTTAGGTATTTAAGGCTAATATTATCTCAATTCATATTAAATTGGACCCTGGTATTGTCTTTGTTATTAGAAGGTGAAATGTTAAATATCCCTAATGAACTTTGTCTAACACATTTTTGGACTTGTCATTTTGCACCTTACATGATTTTGCATAGAATCACACTACCCAATTCTACAAAAAGCTTTTATTTTTTGCTCTCATATTATGAATCCCATACCAATTTTGAACACAAGACCTTTAGAGAAAGGTTGAGCATACCAACCAATGACATAGATTTCAGCTCTGAACCATAAGATTATTATTATTATTAAAGATATGTGTAGGGTCAAATTAGTCACACCAAACAAAACTATGTAAGGTTGAACATATTGACACTTTGCACTATATAATGTTCATTAGGGGGTGTTTAGTGTCTTCCCTCAATTGTTATGGTTTTTGCTACCAATGTTGGTGCCAAATACATTCTTATAGACCAAACCCAACATTGGCATGCAAATAGATTTTGATGACAATTTTGTGGCAAAACATTATCAGCGTTTGATGATTTTCTCCCACTTCCAACTTGTTATGTTTACCATTGTTATGTTTAGCATAACAATACCCAATGGTTGTTGTGACACACAAAAGAGCTAAGAAAAAGATTTATTTATGTAATTATTTATTGTTGTGAGTTGAGAAGGAGCAAAGAAGCTCATTGATTTCTTTTTGTTGGTTGTGATGCACGAAGAAGTTAAATGTTTGGTCACCCCCAACTACTAGTACAAAGCTCCAAAAAGCTCCGAAAAAGGATCGGAATCCTTGAACTCACCCCAAAGTTCTAATTGCTAACGCCTCAAAAAACCAACAATCAGAATCAGATCAAAAGCTCTCATGAGAGGAAAACTATAATACTCAATGCAATTGAGATTTACATCATGAATTGTTGTCCAATGAGTACTAGTTGGAAAGTTGATCAGTTGTAGCCAATTGATGTTTGTTGGGCACATGTTGCTTCCTCAATGTTGTATTGTATTAAAACTTTTGTTGAAAGGTTGATGCCATGTGTACGGTGGGGCACAAGCAACCATCACCCACATTCAACTTGCAAGTGAGCTAGCAACTTGCATTTACAGGACACTCTTTGCTGGTTCGCAGTGGAGATGCTCAAGGGGACTAAAAGGGACCAGAAAACGCAACATGAAAATCATTACTACACATAATAATGTCAAGGTAGTAATGATTTTCATGTAATGGTAGAGCCCTTGGCATTGAATTCAGTACAGTGCAACAAACGAACGCTTTGATCTATGTTCTAAGGCCTGCTCCCTCATCTGCAATATATAACTAGCATTAGAAAGCACTGAACAAAAAGCACTCTATATTGAGTGCATGCACACTTGTGTCCATACTCGGCGAGTAAACTCAACTCTTCTTCCCTCTTCTAAGTGAAACACCATAAATAATAAGATATCAATAAATACATCTACAACCACCCAACACTGCAATAAAATCACACTGGTTCAATCAGGTAGTGCTACAATTAGGCTATCTTGCAATTTCAAGGACCCACAAATTATATGTTGAAACTATATTGTACTTGGGTGCCACCATATCAGAGGTTTGAACTGAAATGTGAGCTCAGTTTGATCAGTTCCCGGTGGTCATCAAGTTGCCTCTGCTTCCAATTCTCAACTTGTACCCACAGTCTTCATTTCAAATGTGGCCGCCAAGCTATTGGTACCCTTCATATGCATAAAGTGAGGAGCATGGGAACTCTTTTGAAGTACATGTGATGCACACACATTGCTAGTTCTTTGAGAGGTGTAAGGTATGCAGGATGTTGCCAGAGATGTCATAGAAATCGATGTGAAAGAATGAGGACGCCATGGAAACAGCTGCAAATCCCTGTCCGTCATAGTAAAACTGGAGCCCCAAGTCTTTGTATTCATTGGCACCACGGCCTCTCCAAGCCTTTGAGCCCCCTCCACTGGTTAAGAAGTGTAACGGACTGCAAAACATTGATAAACTGTTAGTATCAAATGGGGGCTCCTGCAAATGAGCTGGGTGAGGCCATTGATGCTACATTTTGACATACTAAGAGCAACTCCACTGGTGTTCATTATGTGACCCTGCAAATTAAAATTGGATGAAGAAAAGTCAAGACATGCCAGTTTGGCTCAGCAAAATAGTTTTGGCCCAGCATTTTTGCACAGTTTGCTGAGGCTGGTAAAAGGCACAGCAAAGCCTAACACCTGCTGTTGATTGGCTAGATAGTTTGATTGGTACAGGTGAGTTTTTATTAGTTGTCTCCCACCTCTTTGCAGTCCCAGTTTTAGATTTTATGGGTGGGGTTGGAAAAAGTAAAAAAGTAGACTTGGATGTGAGAGATATTTTTGCAGGGTTGCATACTGAGCACCACTGGAGATGCTCTAAGGAGTTGAGAACTTGGAGTGTGACTGTGACGAGATTTACTTTCACTGCAGAAGTTTGATTCCTGATTTAGGGTTTCACATACTTGCATGATGGACATGAGAAACACAAGTACCTGAAGTTCATGCAAGTACCCGAAAACAGGGATGTAGACAGTAGCTTAAGAATAAACCCATTGTGACATACCAAATCAAAACACTGGCAATTTTATAGTAAGATGCAAATTGAGCATGGATTCATATAGCCTCTTTTCACTTTGCTAACCTTTGGTCCATTTGAGACAGCACCAAGGAGGCAGGAGATACAGAAATAATACCTGTCAGAGCGCTTGATGTGTTGCAGACAGTGATCATGACCATTGATGTACACGTCCACTCCATTCGCCTGAAATTCAGCCCAAACAAAATACCATATAAAACTGTCATTTCAATAGGTAGTCTCCTCAAAGGTAGATGAACAAAAAAGGACAAGTGGAGAACAGAGAAGATTCTATCAACTGTGCCAAAGAAAAAGACCTGGATCACACACCTCAAGAATAGGGAGCACTTGATCAAGGAGCTCAAGAGTTTCACCATGTTTGCCGACACTCCGCATTGTATGGTGACCAACGGCAATCTTCCACTTTGCCTGGGATGCTTCCAAAGAAATTGACAGGTTCTGCGACAGCACAAGGATATATACAAAGGCAACCATTCTCTTAGAACTTGGCCTACTATGATTGCTGACTTCAAATAGGGATACTCATTGCAAGTACAAACAGAGGCGTTTCAGCAATTTACCTTGAGCTCATTGGCTATATATTCTTCCCGGGAGATTGGTAGCAGCCATTTATAATCCTTGTTGTTCTCCTTCCAGTATGACTCCACCAATGGGTTGGTGTCAATGAAGAAAAACTCCACATCCACTGCTTCCCCTAATGGGCCAGACCATTTCATAACAACAATCATGTTACACAAACTCTGAGGTATTTACAAACATGAATTCCAACCCTTCCTCTCCATTTCAGCTTAGGAGATATAAGCTGACACAAAATTGCATATGTTGATAACAATTTGAAGAATTCCCCACAGGTACACCAATTCAAGGTTATTTCTTGGTTTCTTGGTCATCTCCTTCTCTTCCAAAAAGAGGGGACCCAAAGAGGAGAGAAAAACCTGCAAACCAAGTTTTGAGCTGCGTAACATAAATGGATCCACACCCTATGATTACAGCAACTTAGTTGAGCCCAAAGCTAACCTTGATCTGACAAGCCAAGTTCCCGTTTCAGTTGGTATGTGCTGCTGCAGAACCAGCGGGAGTCACGGAGAGTGAGTTCCTTGTCGAGTTGCGCTGTTGCATTGCCACGATAGTCATGATTGCCCAACACTGAGGATACACACCCACAACAACAACTCATTTACACAAATTTTCAGGAGTTCTCTCAATAAATGCATTTTGCAGTACAAAACCTTTGCAAAACAACAACACACCAGGTTGTGTACTGCTCAAAACTGAACACACCTACATGTATCCTGTATAACAACATTCTGGACACAAAATAAAGAGGTGGATACTTTTGCTGCTGCACCTGAGTACCATGTTGTTTGAAGACTCTCCTGAGTATAAATCTCTGAGAAAGATGTACTGAATTGGGTGTCATCAGGACCCGTCAATCCACTTTCATAGAAGTTATCCCCAGTAGAAATCACATAATCAATGTTGAGTTTGGTTCCAACTATGCCCATCTATTCACAGTAAAAGGAAAAACCTCTTATCAGCATGGTACAGAAGAAGTTCAAGGAGATCCAAAAGAGTTCTTCATTGACAGTATGAGAAGAAGAATTGTCAGAAACTGACCTCATTGGCCACAAGTGTTTGGTTGAACGTTCCATCTCGGCCCCAGTCACCAACAACCAAAAAATTCAATGGAGCTGCTGCTGTGGCTGCTGCTGTTGATGACTTCTGAGCTGATCTTCCACAAAGTGGGTCCAAAGAGCTTGATCTGCAGAGAATGCTTTGACTTCTCCCTGAAAGCAAGATCAAATAAATGGCTGAAAACGTACACAAAATCACACCGAATATTGTCCAACCTCGACACCGTTGTTCCCTTCTAGGCTGAAACTGCAAGCTTGGGCGAACCTGATCAAACACAAAACCATGTAAAATTGTGATTAAGGGTAAAAGTTGCAATTGATCTGGGATCTTAGTCTTAGAAAAGCATATGTCAGAAAACTTCTAGGGTTATCATCATGCAAACAAACTCTCATCAACCAAACTAGCTCACCACCATAATGCAGTTGAGATCTTTCATATGGCTGATTTGAGAACAGAGCAAGAGCTGGACATCATGAAGGACGAAAAAAATCCATGCAAAATCAATAGGGGATTTCTACTAACCTCAGAGGCAGAAGAAAGAAGCCCAACTTCAAGAGTTCCATCCTCCTCATCCCCCATCATAGTGTTGGGTTGCTTCATGGGTCACCTCCTCCCCCCGTCTGCTGGTTGCTCCTTCCTCCACCCCCCTGCAAGGCTAATTTTAACCTATTGTTAGCTCCCAGTTTTCACACAAAAGAAACCAACCTACTACCATGAAGCTCCTAGGTTGCACATGAAGCTCTCAGGATGTGCAGCATGAAGCTCTCTCTCTCTCTCTCTCTCTCTCTCTCTCTCTGATCTTACAGAGACTCTCTTGAACTGAGTTGGAGAGGTCAGAACTTTGTGATCACCACTACTCAGATTCAAGCAACCCCAACAAGAGAACACAAATTGACGTCCTTCCTTCTTGCAGCAGCAAGGGGGGGGGGGAGATTTGACTGGGCACAAAGATTCAAGGCAAGCTCTCTGATTCATTAACCTCTACAAAACTGAGAAGAAGAGCTAGCCACACAGAAGCTAACAAAAAAGATCAGTCCAAGAAGCTGAAGAACAACATACCTGCAGCCAAAAAAAAAAACCTTTGGGCATAGACAATAATAATAATACTAGAAGAAACAAGAAAACCCAATATCTCAAATTGGGTTTTTACCAACAAAGAGAAGCAAAGAAAAGCAAAGGCCAGTGCCTTTCTTTCCTTGGTACATAAGTATAGCAAATCCGATTTGGTTTCTTGCAAGATACTCTGGTGGTGGGTACTCCTAAGCCTACTATATCTTTTTTTTTCCTCTTTCTCTTTCTCTCTCTCTCACAAGAAGAACTACTCACCAAATTCTCTCTCTTTTCTCTTGCTTCCCTCCAGCCTCCTCCTTCTGCTCCTCCTTCACCCAGAAGAAGAAAGACTTGGGTCTTGATGAGCTCCCTCCCAGTAAGTTAGCTTAGGAAAAACAAAACCCACAACAAAAAGAAGAAGGCAAGCCCTGACCACAAACAAAACAAGGCGTGTACTAAACTAACTAACTATGTAAGCTCCTCCATTCAACACCACAACAAAATCTTTGCTGACACTCATGAGCAGTTACATTCTTTTGTTTAGTAACAAAAATCCCACTCCCACCCGCTGAGTTAGTTAAATCTCCAATGATGCTTAGTATGTGACCAAGTTTTAATTTTTAGTTTAGTTTTTGGGAAAATTTTAAATTCACACCTTTTTTGGTTAAATTCACACCCTTCCTTTGGGCTTCCGATTATATGCAGATTAAATTTGAGTGTGTCTGCCCCACCCCCCCCCCTGATGTTCATTTGACTTAGGAATTTATATTATACAATTTTTTTTTCCAAAAATATATCATAATTTTATTAATAACTTTTCATTTGACTTAGGAATTTATATTCTACAATTTTTTTCTAAATATATCATAATTTTATTAATAACTTTTCATTTGACTTAGGAATTTATATATTATACAAATTTTTTTCAAATATATCATAATTTTATTAATAACTTTTCATCTAGACATCATTG
>Ga0209208_10011171_pt1 | contig 11532 bp, 9 predicted proteins | sample S1TSphfallax_3_FD_187694 | JGI IMG/M metagenome (GOLD analysis project Ga0209208, IMG submission 187694) | Host-associated microbial communities from peat moss isolated from Minnesota, USA - S1T2_Fd - Sphagnum fallax MG (SPAdes) (version 2) | ecosystem: Host-associated > Plants > Peat moss >...
GTTAGGCACTTTGTTAGCTAATATTTGTCAACTAAAAACATCTCCAGTAGTGTTTGGTCTATGACCTTGAAAAATATTTCTTATATCCAAGTTTTAGTTATTTATTTACTTCCAACTCTACCCACAAAACTAAAGTTGGGACTACAAATAGGTGCGAAACTACTTGGACCAATCAAACTAACTAGCCAATTAGAAACGTGGAACAATCAATAAATACCATTTGATGGTGTTATTAAATTGTTCCAAAGCTCATACAAGGCTCTGAAAGTTGTGCATAGTTTCAAGGTCACAACACTCTTCCAATCAATGCATTGAATTTGATTGTTGTTCCTCATCCAAAAATTCAAATGGAAGGTTGGATATTAAGCTTTGGTGGAAATGTTATAAAGAAAAAGTTTATCAACAAAATGGATTTAGAATTTCAATGAAATTAAACATTTAGATTTTTTCTTTTTCTCAAATTAGGTTACTCAATTGAGAAGAATTGAAATCAACACATGGGACTTGGAGTTTTAAGGTGCACTTATACTTAAGCTCTCTCAATGTGACAAAGGTTCAAGGGACAACTTGCAAGCACCACAGTTGTCAAGTGTAGCATTTGGTCCTTTTATTTTGTTAAAATTTGAATATTGTGTTTCACATGAAAACAAGATATAATGTTTTAGATTCATCCTTAAGGTGTCATGTACACTATTTTTGAGTTGTTCCTCCTTTTGAAACAAATTTTTTTTCTCAAGGGTTTTGTAAACAAATTCAATTTCTTTTGAAATTTCTATATTTCCAAGAATTTTTTTTGAGAATTAGGCATAACAAAAAATTATTTATTAAGTATTTTCCCTTTGATTTAATTTAAAATTAACTTGGTAGGTAAGTTCAGTAACATGAGACAAGGGACGACAATTCAATGAGTATTGCTGGCCAATTTCCCCTAGGAAATGGGACAATGGATAACCTAGGGATGTTCAATGAAGGAGTGTTGGATAAAAGATCATCATACATAATACATTGAAATTATCTCAAATGGAAACTTGGCAGCTGAGAAAAGCCAAACAAGACAAAACGAGGAAAAAAAAAAGGCCCTAAATTAAGGTTAGAAATTGGGGTTAAGATTTTTGCAAATACTGTGTGACAAAGTGGACAAATTTGGAGGGAAGAAATTCATGAACTTGCCATATTTAAATAGGTTTCAGCAAGTTGTTAAAATCTTGTAGGATTTTTCAAATTTTCTACCTTTTTTCTTTGACCTATGACCAAGTTTGGTTAATTTTTCATGGATGATTAGAAGTGTGACTACATCACAAATTTTTCTTATCGTCATTGTCCATGAGATTATGAGAAATGCTTGGTTGTTCAACATGTATGTGAGTTGTTTCTCTTGCCACAATGCATATTTCCTTTGGGGGCACATATGCTTGTCATTAAAGTCATGTGTAAAGTCAGCATCTTTTTCACCCCCCCATCCTCTCTTTCAATGGAATCCACAAAGTAAGGAAATTTTATTAAATCAAAGTATGAAATTCTAAAACTCTACATTTAATGCACAAGGTTCGAGAGTAATTATAGTAGTTGTATAGGTAGGAGCAGTGAAAATATATGTAACAGTAGTGGAGGCATTCACAAAAAAGGAAAGAAAGGATGAAATTCAATTTACCACCAAAATTGGTGGAAAAACTAGGTTGGGTCCAAGTTATTTTGTTTTGTAAAATTTAATTCTCAATTACACATTTGATGCCCTAATATGCCAAAACTAGCCATTCTCGCCCCCTAATCACCTAACTTTACGAATAATTTTAGTGTGCAAAACATAAGTGACTCTGTGAAAGAGAAAGAAGGTGGAAAAGGAACAAGCTCGCTCAAGATGGAAGTGAAATCTTAAACAACTCTTCCCTTGACACATTGGGAGAGACACCCCACAACCACCAAACAAACAAGTCCTAAACATGAATTGCAAGTTACAAAACAAAAAAGATCTTGGAATACAGTTACCAATTCGTGTTTTAGAATCACTAATTGTAAGCGATTTGGTGTCATTCCTGAATTGTAATTATCTAGGCACCTTGGATTGTACCAGTCTTGGTGGACACTTCAAGGTTCATTGCAAATGTTAGGTTTTCGAATAGGGATTGCAATGGAAGTTCTTTGACCTTATGTTAATGACATATGTGCAAATTATGCAATGTACAATGCCACAATGGAAAATTCCTCATTCATGTATAGTGTACTAGATTCAATCAAGCACAATTGTCTACACTGAGGAGGTTAGAATAGAATTTCAAGAATGAAGGTGCATTCTCTCAGCGCATGAGGGAAAAAGCCTTTTCAATCAATTCCAAGATAGAAAACCTTCAAGTAAGACTTCTGCCAAAACATGTAAAGCTTTGTACCTGCTCCAATGTTTTGGCTCGATTTGCATCAAGCCTTTAGAAATTGCTGATCAATTTTCTATACTTTTTTGGGGTTGTTTGAAACCAATTCTTTGTCAAGTTCTGGTACTTGCTTCTGACTTGTAATCACTATGGCAACTAATCACCACTCTTGAAGACAATTAACATCAAGGATTATTACAGAGTAACTAAACTTGAATTCTGATGTTATTCATGTTTTGAATGCTCTAGAAGAATTGAATGGAAGTACAAGTGCCCACCTTCATAGTAGGTGTTGTCATCTTACATGGTAAAGGAAAGACCTAATTGAATGATACTCCAACAGGCACTGGTTTTTTTAGAAGCAAAGGGCTATTAGGCAATGTTGGAGAGTTTAAAAACCCATGCGTTGTTGAACATCATTCTTGGTTCTCTCACATAAGTTGTTCGGCAAACTAATCCAGACATTGGTCCTTATTGATCCATGGACATAGATTTGGACATGATTCATCCATGGGGTTAGACACTGGTTTGAAATGTCTGCCTTGTACATTTCAAAAAATCATCCAAAAGAAAAAGCAAGAAATTGAGCCCTTCTTTGAGTTACACATCCTGGGAAAAAAACTCAATCATGTGCAATCCTAAATTTATTAGTGGTGCCTTGAGATCCAATAAAATTATGGGCGGTGAAGGAGGAAAATTCAATTTGAAATTCACATGGTGTAACCAATCAGTGGTGATGTTGCAAATGTATTTCAAAGAGGGTGTTTTTGACTTTTTCACAATGAAAATTAAAAAACTTCAACAATATGAGGTGGTGTTGGATAACAAAAGGTGGAATATTGATAAAGTCCACAAAGCTATGGCAGGGCAACTTGGAAGAGATGTGTTAGATTAATTAAATAAACCCATGTATGTTGTGACAACAAAAACTTCTTGAGAAGTTTGATAAGAGCTAGGGGTAGGCACTAGGTTATTTGAGTCAAATTTGTCGGATTTGTTTCGTGGTGTTATGATGGGCCTATCCTGTAGGGGTTTCATCCATTGACTATAGTTTTCAGTGGATGATGGTGTTCCTTTTCCTCGGGGGCTTTTCTATTTTGTGTTTCTCTCTGCAATTAATTCTTTTCATTTGTGCTGGGAGAAAAAGAAAAACAATTTGGTGAGGTAAAGAAGTAGAAGTCATAGGACTCGGTGAGCACTAAGATCCCTTGTGTCTCATGTGTTTGAAAACTATGGGTTGAATAACCTTCACTTTTTCTAAAGGGTTTGTTTCCTTGTTTTGCACTATTGGTTTTTATTTTATTGCAATTTGTAATTGTGGACAAAGAAAATTTATTTAGGTCAGCATGATAATGCAATTCAAGTGGAGTTTTTTGAAAGCTTCACATATATCAGAAGAAGATTTGAAAAAGATGGGCCATATGGTTGTTGTATAATGCTTTTGGCAAAACAAGTTCATAAAAACAAATATTGGGCATGGAAAATTTTGCATGATTTTTCGTTTTCATTTCCAGTAAAAATGTTGTATGATTTCCAAGGAATCACATTCACAAGATAAAAAGTCATCTCATCTAACAAGTTAATTTCATGCATCACATATCATCTTGCTAATGGCATCCATTCCATGGGCCATGCAAAAAGAAAAATTGACCATATATTTAGTAATAGTTTCAAATTGGCCCAATAGGTCTTTTATCTTTTGTATATTTAGATTCGACTTGGGTGGATTTTGGCGTGATACATCTTTGCTTGATGGGAAAACATTTTCAAGACTAGTTCAACAAGTAAATCAAAGTTTATAGAAAACCTATATATACATACATATTAGGGGAGACATTAGGGTTGGTTTGTCCCCAGCCCCCAAATTTTCTGGTTTTGAAAGTTTGGCAAAATTAGTGACATTTGTAGTATTTAAAAATCCAAAAAAAACCTTAAAACAGAAATAAAAATGCGGTTAGGCACCAATCTTTTTTTTTTCCCTACAAAATTTTGTGATGTGCCAAATTTATAATAGAATCACAGTTAAAAACTGATGATCTTTAGGGGTTTTATGTTGTAACCCTAAGTTGAATTTCTTTTGGAAAAAATCACCAATTTGGTTGATTAGCTAGTCATAAATATAGAAGGATGCTTGGGTTGTTATGGATTGATTGTCCTTCAATCTACATCACACATTAATTGAAAAAAAACATTGGTAATAATCGGGTTGTTACTTCAAAAAAGTTCCATTTGGCTAAATCTGGGATATAAAATTTGAAACATCCATTGTGTGGGGCCAAGTTAATGCATCCACCACCATATACCCTTCTGAATGGGTGAATGCTAGGTATGAGTTACTGGTATTCAGCTAATTAAGCCCTTCAACCAGCATACATAAATTTTGAAATAACAATTATAATTTTATAGATTTAGGCTTGCAATTTTAAGCACAACAAGACATAACTGTCACATGCGCCACTCCAACTTTCCTAGACTTTTAACAACTTTCTAGGACTTATTTGCCCCATTTCTACAATAGGTTCAAGTAGGTAGCCAAAATCCGTAAATATTCTCATAATTTTTTATTTTCATGTTTGATCTATAACCAAATTTGGCTAATTATTATTATGAGTTATCGCTAGTGATCTACATCCAAAAATTGAAAAAATTCCATAGAATGGACATTTATTTACCAATGTTTTAGGGGTATAAATGAAGCAACCTAGGTATATTGCACTGATATGATGAATACTGGTATTGAAGGACATACCAACTTGGGTACAATTTGAGGCAATATTAGTCTTATACCTCCCATATACTAGGCAAAAATCAGCCTGAGACTTGAAATTGGTGTGAAAGTGTTTTCCAAGTACCAAATCAAGCACTTGCCATATATGAAAAAAACAAAAAGCCTCCCATACTAGGACCAATATGTATGTTCAAATGTCCTTAGGTAGTCCATAATGCATACAAGTGCAACATTATGGACCTTACTATTTACTCAAATTTACCCTATTTTTTTTTTCTGCAACATTTAAAATCTGAGTTAAATATTGCCACTTGGGAGGCCTCCTCAAGAAGATGAATGTGTTCGGTAAATCCCAAGGGTGGGGCATTTCTGAAATAATGAGCCCAGTGGGAAGAGGCAATAGCCCAGTCTCCTCCCCTGCATTTTGGGAAGTCACCCACTCTAGGCCTTTATCCATTGTAAAGCATGAGGTTAAAATTATCATGAACTTAGATTCCTAATGGGGTTCTCACACCTACTCTAGTGTTGTGTGTGTAGATTTTAATAGTTATATATATGACGTGTTAATCTTGTGTATGTGTATATATTATAAACCTTTAATAACTATACCCAATTGCAAGCTTATTAATTAGTTCTGGGTACATCCAAACGTGGGAGCATCCCAAAGCTCAATGTTTTTTTTTGGCAATGGGTTACTTTAATTGGTCCTTTAGAAAAAAATCATCATATTTTTTATATTCCCAAAACTTTTTGGGCAAATGATATGGGACAAATTGCGGTGTTATTCTAAAAGTCTTTTTTGGTGCATTTTGTCTCACCTCATTGCTTAAGTAGAATTTCTATTCCTATTTGTGCTCAACACCATTTTTAAATCTAGGACTATAAAAAAGCATGGATAATTATTATCACTTATTTTAATTAGTTTTAATTGGTTGTCATGAATTCCAAAACACAAATGTTTTGAAGATTTTTATTTTTTTTTAAAAAAAATTTGCTTCAATGCGCTGCTTTGATTGGCGTATCATTAAAAACATTCTAGACCGAAAAAAATTATTTATATAAGTGTAATTGTTTTACATTTACACTGTTTTCCATGACTTAAAGGGATTTACATGATTTTACATTTAAGCATCCCATGTTCTACATTTCATTATGGCATTTACAATTACATAGAGTGTATGTGCCAAACCATGTATATGCACATAACTAACCTTCTCCTTCAAAGAGGGATGGAAATCATACCCATTTAATTTCCCTTCCACTCTTAAAGTGCAAGTGTAAGATCCCTCCTCTTTTCTAGGAGGGATATTCATGGATACATATTAGGTGTTTTCCACAAATGCTACATAATATCTCTGAGTGCATTATTTACCCTTGTAGGTGTTGGTTCACCAAGGGCCTTAGTTCACAATCTAATGTGCATGGATTTTTGTTTAGAACTATTCTTCTATGAAGATGTATTGTAACATGGTAATACATTGTGATTTTTATTAATTAGTTGTGATGACTCCCAAAGTTCAATTTTTTCCTTTCGTAATGAGCATCTTTGATTGACCCATCACAAAAAATAATGAAGCTTTGAGGAATTCCAAAATACACATACCCTACTCCTACTTGTATAGGTTTACAAGAATAGAACTTAAAGCAAAGGATATGAGATCAAATAAGCGAACTATTGTAATTACTTTGTGTTCTATTATGCAAAGAGAACTTTTGAGTAGACATGTTAAACATATATCAATGGTTACTTTGACTGGTTGAAATCAAATTATTTCTTGTTCACCTATATTTTCAAACCTCTTGAAAAGGAAAAACCCACATTTTGTTTTACATTTTGTTAGACAATTATTTTCATTTTGTTGCATGATGAAAAATATATTAAAATCATTACACATTCATTTAATCAATTTGATATGTGCATGTTTTCTTGCACTAATTGTCAAGTCTATTCAAACACTTAATGAAATTTACTTTTTAGCATTTTGTGGATATGTCCTATATTTGAATAAAACAAATCAAATTTATTTGTATTTTTCTTTATACTTTGAGATTTGTAGCCAATAATTTGTGTACATCATGTTGGGTAAGGAACATGATTTAAGGACAAGGAGATGGATCACCTACAACATTCTATTAAACATATTGATACAATGTTAATAAGGTTGTGATCATTTTTTGGAAGAGGCCCACAAGTTGTAAATGTTACCATGCCAAATGATTCAAATTTGAGTCTCAAAGCCATATAAGTTCAGCAACTTCTCCAAACCTTTGTACTTCATTAGAAGTTTTTGAAATACACATTGATATTTGTAGGTGGAAGGCTAGATGTTCAAATGGATTCTATTGAGTTTCTCTTTTTGGATGCACAATATATGAGCAAAGTGGTGGGATTGGCATTGTAAGGGGCCTTGGTTATATTTACAAATGACAAAGGTGTGACAATGAAACACCCAAAGTGAATGTGATTTGGAAAAATGATTCGCCTTTATTTTTGTGGAAGTCCAAGATATGGAAGTTATTGAATTATTGTTTTCAAGATACCAAAGATGAAAGTGGACAATATTTGAACCATGAACTTGCCAATAGAAGAAAATGCAAAACAATTTGGAGTTGGTTTCAAAGTATAAAACAAAGATCACATTGTTTTGGCAAGTATGATGGAGCAAAACAATATACTTTTCCCTCTAATCACCATAACAAAAACATGTTTTTTTTGCTACAAGATTGTGATTAAGGTGATTCTAGAATCATTATTACTTGAATAACATGACTATTTTAATTTATTTTGACTAACCCAAAAATTTTAATTAAAAAAAGAGCAATGTTCAATTTGATTAAGTTCAAGCTTTGTTTGAATCAAAATAAACATTATGGGCAACATGTGAACCATGGAAGATTACATCAAATGTTAATATCATGACTAAATTCATCACCAAAATATGATAGTAATGGTTTTCAGTCATTATATATGACTATTATGAATAAAACATGTTTTTTTGCTAACTTTGATGGCATTGTCAATGAAATGTGCTACTTTTTTTGGTCATATGTGGTATAATGTATATGATGCTTTTACTTATTAATAAAATGTAATTATGAGTTTTATATGAAATTTTATAATCAACTTATAATTGTGTTCTTCATAGATGAAATGAAATTAATTTTGAAAAGGAGATACATAATTACAATATTGTAATTAAAAAATTTACATTGGAAATGTTGACATAAACATGTGAAATTAATGTCATGCTTTACATTTGAAATAAAACCCATTAAGAAATGAAATGTAATTATGAAATTATATAGATTTGAAATTGATCACAATTTTCACATGTAAAGTTTATTTTACCATGAAAGCATATTGTATTTGAATTTATGGCCCAAATGAAAATACTACATTTTTTAATATTATGAAATGAGGGAAAAAAAAAAGTGATGCTATTAAAAAAATAAATATTTAATTTAAATGAATTTGTTTGAATTTGTAGCCCAATTGAGATCGAAAACATTAGTTTTGAATTTTTGAAACAAACTAAAACATTATGGCTAGGGAGAAAACCTTTGGATTTATGGAATGTACTTTAATAGTTAAATAAATTTCCAAATTTAAATTTAAGCTTCACCTTTAAAATGTGAGAAAGAGGTGAGAATAATGGTAAAGGAGATTGAGGTTTAACACTTTAATAATATCTCCCCCCACTTTTTATTTTGCTCATATGTTCCCATATGGTTTGCAATGGTTCATCATTATTTATGTCAATCTGAACTTGGCCATTGCATTGTTGTGGACTACTAGTGGCAATCAACTAATCCATTGATTAAAAAATGAATGTATTTTGTGAAAATTAAGTTCAGATTGAATGACATTAATGCATTTTGATCAAATTAATTCAATTGAATTCGAATACGTTGAATGAAATTTGAATTGAATTCCAATTCAACTAAATTCAATTCAACAATTAAGTTAAAATTCCATTAAATTGAATTAAAATTCAATTGTAAAAAAGAGAGATGCAAATTGGTGGAGAAGATATTGTAAAATATGTTTGTGAATATGGTGTTGAAACAAAAACCTTTAAAAAGACATAAATAAAAAAATACACCTTTCTGTGCCTATTTATTTTGGAATGGGCTAAAAAAATTCAAGTTTGGAATTTTCCAAGTAATGACATTTGGATCTAATGCTATCCTACCTAAACCAACTCCAATGAATCATCTTCATTAGAATTTTGATTTTATATATAACATGGACATTGTGTTTTCATGTCGATGTAGGTCATGGCCAGGGGAATAAAATGAAATTAGATTCAAGAATGAAATGAAGGTAGGTAAATAGGTAGTTGTTTTGTTTGTTGTTTCTTACTTTACCTCATGCATTTGGCTTGCTGCTTTGTTTCCTTGCAATGAAGTGTTGTGTTTGTGTTTTCCAAAAGTAAAATAAAATACGTTTGGCAAAAGGTCTCATCACAAAGCCATAAATGGATGAAAATACAGCTGTAAGTCCCGCCACTTTTGGCATGTTTTCGGGCACACTGAACTTGACCAGAAAAAACGCTAAAAAGGATTGCATTCTTGTCCTTTTTTACCACAAGAATCAATTTCGAATATTAATGTAGTGCAAGCTATTGCAAGAATATCAGGGCAGCTTCAATGCATGTCTTTGGAATAATATTATTAAATTTGAAGATTTCATGTTGAAAATAAAATATTTCAAAAGATTCTTTACTTTCCTTCACAAAAAAATTGTTCTTCAAAAAAAGTATTTTTGAAATTTTCAACAGCTCTAAAAATGATATAATAAGTTTTGAAGCTGCCAAGGTATTACAATAGTCCTTAATTTCTGGCATGTGCGGGGGCATGGGGACTTGGGGGCATCTCAGTGAGCTTGCTTGGATGCCCACAATTCAGAAGAATATTTTCCCACTAGATTGAGGCCTTGGGGACGATATTTCACTTTTGTTCCCCAATTCAGTGTGAGAGTGGTGTCCATGCCATCTACCAAACAAGAACTTCGTGGGCCTTCGCCAAAGGTGCTTGTCAAGTTGACCATGTGACACATGACCTTAGGGGGTATTATGGAGTATGAAGTAGGGTTCATTGCCCTCTCCCAAGAATTGACAAACTTTTTTAGTTTAAATTTAGAGCTTTGAAAATTCATGTGGAGGAGTCTAGACATATTACAGCAGGACAAAACATAACAATATCTCTTGCTGTCACTGTCCTTGAATACTGTCTCCTCATTGCCTTAATGTTGCGGGCACAGGTATTTGGAGAATAGAAGGTGCAAAAATTTCAACCTTATGCCCTTTATATTTTTTATGCTGGACATTAGAATGGCTACCTAGTTTACCAGCTACAGGAATCATCCCAAGTGGTGCATGTGTGGAGGGACAGACACATTTCCTCAACAAAATTAGGGGCCATAATTGGGATAGCACCAATTGTCTTCAACAGAGAGTGAAGAAAAATTTCTGAAATATGTTGCAATTGCAATTGCAAGCATAAAAATAAGCTTGCCAAGAAGACCCCACTGTGCAATTTGCAGCCTAGGTTCACACTAGTGTTGGTGGTCGGTGATTGATTTTTTAAACTATCTGTGGTTTAACTATTAGTTCTCAATTCTTTTTTATTTTTTAATTCACACACAGGGTATCAAATATTAAAATAATTCAAATTGTAGATACTTTCCTGGTATCAACTCGCTGGAGTAATCAGTCAATAAGGGTGTCAATCTTTTAAAAGTTTTTATGGCTAAGAACTGGCTGGTATGCATAAGGGTCAATTCTTGCAAGACCCTACTGAAAACCAGCCAACATAATGCCTAGTTCAGTTATCAAACAGTAAATTTCTTGGCTTTTCTTAAGAAAGAATTTTTTTTACCAATCTTCTTTCACTAAAGTAAGATTTCCCTTGGGTTTTAGAGTTCACAAATCATCATTTGGAGTCATTGAAATGTTGGAAGATCAGACTTTTGAATTGTCACCAAAATGGAGGTATGGGATGCATGTATTTACATACATAGAAAGATAGAATGCTAAGAGCATGAAAGGAATAGAGGTCCCTTGGGTGAATCAGCACCTACAGTTGGTATCATGAAAAACTCTTGGCATTATAAATTGTAACCTTTCTGGGTCCTGATTGCTTGATCCCATTGCAATTTACTACCTTTGTCTTGCAACCTTGATTCTTGTGCTCCTAAAATCTGGTACCTGCAGGTTCTCTTGAATTCAAAATGTACACAAGTAGGCAACTGTAAATACCTTTCATCCTGTGAACAGAAGACAAAGCCTGAGGTCCAGGGTGGAAGGCATCTTATTTGCCTTCCCCTTTGAAACAACTGAGGTCATCTGACGGTTCAGATCACCTTATGCTCTTGCCCGAGGGAACTTATGTGTAAGATCTCACTTCAGAAGGGAGTGGCAAGTTACATAGTGGAAG
>Ga0209208_10011173_pt1 | contig 11531 bp, 10 predicted proteins | sample S1TSphfallax_3_FD_187694 | JGI IMG/M metagenome (GOLD analysis project Ga0209208, IMG submission 187694) | Host-associated microbial communities from peat moss isolated from Minnesota, USA - S1T2_Fd - Sphagnum fallax MG (SPAdes) (version 2) | ecosystem: Host-associated > Plants > Peat moss >...
CATAAGCCCCACATCGAGAGAGAGAGAGAGAGAGAGAGAGAGAGAGAATATACTCTTAAACCCTACAACAAGATGGAGAAAGTGAGTGGAGAGCTTGCAAGCAAATTTAGGGTTTAAGCAGCTTCGGTGGGTTTAGTGGGCTTGAGATCGTTGTCAGGACTCATGTCGCCAGGTTTAGGGCCAACTTTGGAACCTCTTTCAGACCTGGCATTGGCAGCGAATTTCATGCTACCAGTGTGCAAACCCTTCTCCTTCTCCTCGTCGCTCCACTCGGAGCCGTAGTAGTCTTCCTCGGTGGCAGCTTCGGAAGCAGGACAAGCCATGCCTCCCCACTGCGGGAAGTGGACAAGCCACACAATGGAAGAGACGCAGATGATCATGATACCCATCAGCGTGATTCCTTCCTCCGTCGAGTACTTAGTGCCGTAGAAGAAAACCATCAGCGTGACGATGGAACCCACGTTGCCACCGGCTCCTGTGCAGCCGGAAATCACTCCCAGTGAGCGTCGCGAGATGAAGGGAATTATGCCGAACGTCGCTCCGGCTGCTGCCTCCACGAAGATGGAGAAGAAGATCATGACCGCAATGGAAGAACCCAACGTCGAGACGCGACCCAGAATCAGACAGAGCACACCTCCAAGCGTTTGCACGATCCATAATGTCCACAATCTCCCTCGCATCCCGAAGCGCTTCGCGACTATGTCGGAAAGCACTCCGCCGAATGGACGCGAGAAGAAATTGGCGAGCCCAAACGTCGCGCCGATTGTGCCTGCCAAGGTGATGTCTACGTTGAAGCGGTCGAAGAAATAGTTGGACACGATGTTGTCCACTGTGAGCTCCACTCCGAAACAGTACCCGTACGTGATCGCGAAGATCCACGTTCTGTAGTTCGTCACTGCGTAAAGAAACACCTGCAGTACGCAGTAACAGAAATTATCAGATAGATAGATCAGATAGATGGAGCTCCTGAACCTCGAAGTCACGAGAACTTCTTCAGTGGGTACACTAGATCTTTAGCTTCGTAGTTTGAGAACTGTGCTGAATTCTATGGGCAGAAGAACAACAAAAAGTTCTGGGGTGCTTCCTTGGGTTCTAGACTTCTCGAGCGAGGGTGATTGTCATACCTTCTTGAAGCTATCCTTGTTTTTGGTGCCCTTCTTCTCGAGGGCTGCATAGTTGCCGTCCGGCAGATCTTGTCCGATAGTCAAGACCAGCAGACCCATGACAATGTGCATGAAGCCAGGCAAGAAGAACGCCAGCCGCCATGCTGTGAACTCCGGGGAGTGGAAACTGGCAGCAAAGAAAAACAAAACCTCCAAAGATGTTAGTTCGAAAACAACCATTTCAAGAGCAGCAGCAGTGCATTCTCAAGGAGAAAGAGCATGACCAAAATCCCATCACACAGGAAAGAATTCTGGATCGAGAGAGAGAGAGAGAGAGAGAGAGAGAGAGAGAGAGAGAGATGTATTTCTTGCCTGTTTTTGATGAGTTTGTACACAAGGGGCATGATGAGCTGCGTAGCACCACCGCCAAGGTTGCCCCAACCAGCGGCAGTGCCGTTGACGAAGCCCACGATTTTGCTGTTGAAGAAGGAGCTCATCCAGAACTGGCAAGAGACAAAAGTGGCAAGCGCGAAGCCGATGAAGAAACGGACGATGATGAAGCCGTTGATGGTGGAGACAGTGGCCATGGAGAAAACAGCAGGCGCGGTCAACATGATGATGAATGCGCAGGCGTAGCGTGGTCCGATGAGGTCGCAGAGAGGACCCATTAGAAGACGAGAAGCGACAGAGCCGGTGACGGAAGCCACGGAAGCGTTGGAGATGTCTTTGGCCGTCATGTTGAGGTTGTCGCGGATGACGGGAATGAGAGGCGGCGCTGCGAATGTCGACATGAAGCAAGTGAAGAAGGAGATCCAGGAGAGATGGAATGTGCGCATGTGTGGTTTCTCGACGCGCCAGGGCTTGAAGACCGTCGCCTTGTGCTCTGAGTCCACTGGCAGACTGAAGTGCGCCGTGGGATCTACCGTGTTCTTGCCTCCGTCTGCATTGGTTGCGAACACTGGCTCTCTTCCTGTTACTCCATGCATGGAGCTTCCTGGCTCTCCCTTCCCGTCCTCATCATACCCAACGCTTGATGTCGTCTGATCCGCCATCGATGTCGACCACCGACGGAGGAGGACCCAGGCTCAAAAAAAGCAGAATTCTACGTAGCTGATGTCGAGGAGCTTCCAAAAACAAATACCCAAGCCTTCTTTCTTTCTTGCTTCCCGATGCACCCACCAGCCTTTTTCCACAAGCGCTGCAGAAGGACTGGGGGAGCGAAGTCCCTCAAGCTCTTTCTTCTTCTTCTGCAATTTTGGGAAGTTGGGCAATGCAAGGACCCAGTGATTTCGCCTCTGCACTTTTGCAATCTATAACAGTTCTGGCAATTCGCATCACCAAGAACTCGAGAGAGAAATCGATCACCAAGTCGCGTTCCTCAACAGCATAGTCTTCTGAATCCAAAGTACACCATTTGCCTAAAGAAAAAAAAACCTTCGACAATCAGCCTGAGAAAAATAAAATAAAATAAAATTGGGTTGCGGAACTTTGGTGAAAATCAGAGTCCAGAGATCTGTGAAAGGTTCTTCGACAGTCACAAAACGAGAATCCAGTCGAGTCCCGATATCAAAGCAACAAACAAACACACAAAAGAACACGAGTTCACAAGTCTGAAGAATTTCTACACCCAAAAACAACAACAACAACAACAACAGAAACAGAAGACTAATAAATCATGGAAGGAAGAGTGAATTTTCCTACCACAATTATTGATCAGGAACCTTGGGGTCAGCAGCAGCAGCAGCTGGAATGGAATGGAATGGAATGTACTCTCTAGAGCAAGACCAAACCAGAGAACCACCAAACCCAGGCTTTATTTTGCTTGGAGAGAATCTGAAGAGAACTTGTGGGAGCAAAAGCAGTTTTATAGGAGGAGAATTTTGTCCACAAAAAAAATAAAAATCCCCACCCCCCCAAAAAGCAAGAAAACAAACCAAAAAAAAGCTACCAGTTACAAGAGTGCAAAGCTGCTGCCACGAGCTTGGATCGTCACAAGAATCCAGGATCGCTTTTGGGGGGAGGGGGGGAGCTTGGAACAAATACACACCGCCTGTGCAAGGCGCTAATAATAATATCCCAGGATCTGCGCTTATTTTTGGCTGGTGATTCTGCGTCAAGGCTCTCTGTGGGCGTAGCCGCGTCCCGTATGCGAGCGAGCGGGAGAGCGAGCGAGCGAGCTAGCGAGCGACGTGGGGGGACAAGAGAAAAAAAAGAACAAGGAAAGAAACGCAGCAAACGGAGGGAGAGGCACTTCTTCAAAAGCGCCGACTCTCTTTCGCCTGCGAAGCGGCTGTTAGTTGGGAAGTTTTATCTAACCGGGGTTAAGCCTTTATTGGGCCCACTTCACTTCACTTCAATTGGACTGGGGCAAAATGAGAACCAGTTACAAGTTTTTTTAAAAACCTTTACTTGGGTGTGTGTGGCCCCACTTGGCCAAGGTTAGCCACACAATAAATAAATAAAAATCCTGTAAATAAAAATCAAAGAGGGGAACCCAATCCATCAAAAGTACAAGGCTAACAAGAACACAAGTAGACACAACCCGAAGAAAAAACAAAAGCAAAAATAATCGACAAAAATCAGGTAAAGACCCTACCTACGCAAAGAGGACTTGTGATTATGAAATCATAACAATGAACAATAATATCAAAGAAGACTTAAGATGAAAGAGCTGTTGTCGGTCACAAATCAACTAGTGACAAAGGTGCATTGGCTAATATGTGTGCAAGAGATGAGGAACCTTGACCCAAAAATTGACTAGTGACAAAGGTGCACTTGCTAAGATGTGTGCAAGAGACGAGGAACCTCGACCAAGGGAAAAATCCACCACTTAGTCTATACACTATTAGTACCTTCCACCACCTTCTTGAGTGATGCCTTTCTAATTGACTATGTTTTAACTCCAAAGAAATTGGAATATTGTATTTAACTCCTAGACCTTGACTCTCTCTTGGGGATGTCATATTTGAGCTCTTTCACCTTGATTTTGTTTTAGAGGAATTTCAATTTCCTAGAGCATTGTTAAAAATATTTTATACATTCAAGATGGAGTATTAAAATTTCTTCAAACTTCACCCATAAATAAATAAATAAATAAATAAATAAATGCCAATGATTTTCATTTTTGGTTGGTAACATAGTATTAATCAAAAAGGAAAGATTGTTGTTGATATTTCTTTAACACCTCAACCAATCATTATAGTTGATCATTTCAAAATAGGCATTTGTTTTTATTGATGCTCTTGCAAGCAAAGCATTCAATTCAATTTTGTTTTCGATTTCATTGAGGTGGGTGGACTAGCTATCCTCCACAAGAGTACTTAGCCAAATTTGGCTACAAGTTAGAGAGAAGAGTAAAAGAAAATTGTGAAACAAAACAAAACAAAACAAAACAAAAAAGCTGAAAAGAATATATACCTATAAAGATTAAATAAACAAGTGGGGTCGTAGAAAACATTGCCTTTTTGCAAATTAGCATCACATTATTGTGTATTTTGGGTTGGTGGTGCAACTGAAAAAAAAGCCTTCAAAGATTGCTCCTCCTCCTCTTGGAATGCTTCCAATAAATAAATAGGCACCCACAACACTCTTAGGAAAATTCTTCATTAGATATATATTAGTTGGTTTGAGGCCAAAAAATGGAGTCTACTGCTTTCATGAAATGAATCAAGGCAAACAAAGTAACAAGTTTCTATTTTATTTTATTTTATTTTTTCTAACTACAAAAATGTAAAATAGGCAATTAAAAAAAATTCTAAACTAATGAACAATTTCAACAACTCATTTGCATAATAAATAAATGTCCTTTTTACTTGTGTGAAATTTTGTGAAAGGAATCAAGGCAAACAAAGTCTAACAAGTTTTTTTTTATAAATTTTGAACTACAAAAATGAAAAATAGCCAAAAATCTCCAACCCAATGAAGAATTTCAACAACCCATTTGCAAAACTAAAGTAAATATATGGCCTTTTTACTTGTATAATATTTCATGAAAGGAATCAAAGCAAATAAAGTAACAATTTTTATTTTTTAATTTTCTAACTACAAAAATGCAAAATAGGTAATTCCAAAAAAATCTCCAACCCAAATGAAAAATTTCAACAACTCATTTGCATAATAAATAATATGTCCTTTTTACTTGTGTGATATTTCATGAAAGGAATCAAGGCAAACAAAGCAACAATTTTTATTTTAGGGTTTTCTAAGTACAAAAATGAAAATTAGGCAATTCCAAAAAAACCTCCAACCCAAATGAAGAATTTCAACAACTCATTTGCAGAGTGCTTTTTACATGTGTGATAGATATTTCATGACAACAAATGAGTCCCTAAAACCCTAAATTTCCAACATCTTGGGCTTAAAAACTGCACAGATTCTCTCTACTTTTCATGCTCATCATAATTATGGATTTTTCAAAACATGTAAAATGTTTTTTTAAAAAGGGCAAAAAAAAAAAACTCACTATTTGGTCACCATAAAATCCATCTTGTTCACAATAAGTACAAAAAACAAAAAAAGTATTTACTAGTTGGTTAAATTCATCTTAGTACCCAAAACAAAACAAAAAAAAAAGAAGGAAAAGTTGCATCAATTCAATCAAATCCATCATAATAAAATCAAATCCATTGCAAAGTGCTTGGAACCCACGATTTTTTTCATCACAAATTTTCGCCAAAAAGCCAGATTAAAAGATTCAAAAAAGCAGTAATTTTGAAAGCTTTCAATCGCCAAGAAAAAAAAAAGGGAAAAATCACCAGATTCGTATATTTGGTTTTATTGTGTAGCCAAAAAAAATATAGAAGGATGATAAAGATTTGTACTTTATTTCTGGCTAATATCCACATTTGGCTAAATCTTCCACTTTTGGTATGATTGCCACTTTTTCTCTACATCTTCCCATGGATGATAGCCACTTTGGCTACAAACAAAAATTCATCAAAAAATTAAAAAAACACTACTTGGAAAGCACATTTAATTTAAAATATAGGATGAAATATTTTACATACTCACCTTTTACTACCTACCTCAAAATATTTACCTGCCCACAACTTTGAAGTGAAGGTAAAACCCCTCAAGTACATATCAGGTCAGGTAAGGCAAAAAGTTGAGGTAAAAATTCTGAAATATAAAAGGACTTGCTTTTGCCCTTTTCTTTTTCCCCACAATTAGGCTTTAATTATACACCCATTAGATCCTCATTACAAAAACACTTGCTGACCTTGAGTAACCCAACAACACTCTGATTGCATAAAATATTGCGGCAAGCAAGACATTGATGTACATGCTGAGATTGCTACAAAAGATGCAATTTCTTAGCTTGTTTTGCAGATGGTTCATGAGCAAGTTGTGGGTGTGGTGGCTCCATATGCCGAGGATTGAAGCACAAGCTGCTCCTTCTTTCGCTTGCGCTTTAATTTCCTCCTTCGAAGTATGGAGCTCTGTGCTTTGGGCACAGAAGGAAACATCTCAACTATTGGGCACTCTGTATGATTTTTATCACTTGTGTGGATAACCCCTGTACATGATTCATCCACCCCCATAGCATTTTGGACAAACAGGGCAACAAAGAATCCATCCATGTTATCCCGTGAAGGATCTGTACGCAAAAGGTGGTGCGCTGCAAACATTGACACCAAGCGGTCAGAATTGTTGGAAGTAACTGAACCCCACACACTATCTCATACACACTGCATCAGTGGTAACACAATGCACAGAGACAGAAACAGTAAACTGTACTTACCACCGTCAAAGACGGGTAGTCCCCGATGAGGCCAGCTTGGGAATGGTGATGCTAGTTGAAAGCCTTGGACATTTGCTTGAGGCAGCACAAAGCGAACCACATCTTCATTTTCCCTCTGATGAATGGAGCAAGTGCTGTACACAACTCTTTCAACTGCTGGAACTGCAAACCATCCACAACAATACTACGTTAGAATTTTTCTTTCCACACTAGTCTATCATGCTTGACAAAGAAGATATCTTTTGTACCAAAGTTCAATGAGACTTCACCTGAGGTGTACTGGGCTCTTCTTTCAAAGGGTACCCACCCAATTAAGTAGAAGATTCTCAAAAAAATACCAATATGCATGCATCATTCAGTCACAATATTCCAGATCAGTAATAATTGAATTCTAATGTCCAAGTCTTACTGCACTTCCAAACTATAATGGGCCGAATAATACAGATGGAGGAAAAACTGTACTAACATGAGAGAGCATGCAGCAGAGCTGTTTGCTGAAACCTTGCCAACTGTTCCACTCTTTGTTTCTCTAACTCATCCTCACTTCTTCCTGCAAACAAAACATGGTGAAATGAGTTGCAGATGGTGGGTTGAACATAATGGGTACAGCTTGTTCCTGTACAAGCAAGCACCTAGCCCGAAGGCAGGAAGGATAGTGGTTGGGGCCCCCTGCACCCTGCCTCCTATAAAAATATACCACAGGCAGCTGATCATTACAATGCATCTATTTTTAGCAGGTTCAAAATCAGTGTGATCTCAGTATCTGTGTGCTCTCAGGTAGTGAAAAGGAAGTATCGCCCTACCTTCTGCAGCTGATGGAAGGAGGTGATCCAAGCGTTGCACACTGGTGCCGGACCCTGAGCATGATGGGTCAAGAAGTATACCCTTCACCTGTTCATGATACAGACAAGCAATTAAGTCACAAGAAGAAATTGCCAGATAATAGAACCCAAGTGTCTGTCTTCACATATGTGCATAAAAATATTTCACTACACAAATACAGAATACCTATGACTTGACAGGCTTTGCATACATTGCAGATAGATACACAGGTATAAGAAAGTCATTCATTGCTACCAGAAACTCATCTTGAGAGAAGTTTACAAACACAAAATCAAGTTCAGGCAACACCATGCATGCACTATACCTTAGCAAACTCAGGTAGAGTAGGATCTATCCTCAAAAAGTCTTGATGCCAGACCTCCACATCTGAATCAAGTCAGGAACAGCAAATTGTGGGAACTTTGATTCAACTTCTTGGAAGACAAAAAGGAATAGCATACCAGCTACTTGCATTACAGATTTTAGGGGGGATACTGGAAGCTCCTGCAAGGCACACAGTTTCACGTAATCTCTTCACCCGATTCTCATTGACTTCACATGCAATCACCCTCCCCTGTCCTTTCATGAGAGCAGCAAGCTGGACAGTCTTGTTCCCAGGGGCTGCACAGGCATCGAGTACCTGCAAAGGACCCTTGGATTTTCAGCTTCTCTCATACACTTTATTGAACTGAAATCAGACTGTGTGATAAAAGAACAGGACAAACAACCCAATTGTACACACAACTATGATTGCTGATAGTTACCTCCCAGCCAGGAACTGGAGCCAAAGCCTGTGCTGGCATACAGCTTGCCTTCCCCTGTAATAAACAAGGCATGTCAGTCCGAGCAAAAACACTGCAAAGAGCTTTCCTCAAATCATCTTCAGGTCAACAGATACAACTTGTAGTGAACAATCTTTCAAAGCTTAAACATGGAGTTCTCAGAGAAATCTACCTGCAGCAGCAATGAGCCTTGCAAGACAAGAGGGTGCTTATGTAGATCTGTGCCTGCAGGTAGCACCAGCAAATCTGGTATGAGATTGTCTTGCTCAACCTACCCAGCACCAACAAACAGATGAAAGGATAGGATGATCACTTCAATGTGAAACATATAGTAGCAAGCCATACACACAGGAAGAAGCAAAGGCAAGCAGTAGCAAATCTGGTACATGGCTGATGCCCTTTCCTTGTAACAGTGAGTGCAAAAGCAGCAAGTGCCTAGAAAAATATATGCACCTCATGGCTAACTTCCTGGAGACTTCTCAGAGCTTCCACAAAGCTGATTTTCAGTGTGTTGACTCGCACATACCGAGGCATAGCAGGGACTGCAAGAAGACCAGTAAAAACAACCATTTTCAATGACTGTGTATAGGATGGATTGTTGCAAAAATGTTTAGGCTGCAGGAGAACTAGAGAGGGAATAGTCTGGAAGGTAAATCAGGGATAGGAAATAAAGTCTCAGTCTGAGGAACAGGACCACAGACAAGACCATTTCACATAGTAAACTGAATCAACAAGCAAACCCACTTGAGCTTCTCCAATCTTGCACTGTAGCATGGAGGAAGATAAAATCATATGAACAAGATTTAAGCTTCATGAGTAAAGTTGACCATAAAGCCTGGATGAAAAGAATACCAGGGTTGGACACTTCTGAGGGTAACAACTCGTCAGCACTTGCCACATTCTTCTTCACCAGAAGACGTGCCAATGCAGATCGTAATGCACTCTTTCGGGACAAAACCACCTTCTCAGCATCCCCAGATCCTACCACCTCCTACCCACACCTCAGTTGGTAAAGAACAAAGAAATTTAGAGTCAAACTTCACCCTCCTATCTTTGGAAGAATATCTTGCACATGTTCTATAGCCCTCCTACGCTTGTAGGTAGTTGCAGGTGTTTCCCTCTCTTTTGCACTAGATCTGATCACCTACATGCATGCCCGGTACTGAAATGTGCTGACAACCCAAGGCAAAGGAGATGGAAAGAAACCTGGCCAAATAAAAGGTCACAAACTAGCACATACACAAGCTCCTCAGGAATCTGCTTTTAGCCATACCCAGTCACCAGCAAAAGTTTAAGTCAGATGCATGATAAGCCTTTGTTGCAAACCTAAGAAATGATAAGAGGTGAGGCAGGTTTGTGTATGAAAGCAACAAGAGGTTCTTTTAGTGCTCAACTGGGGAGCAGCTCACCAATTGGAGTTTCTAGACAGATAAAAACACTAGGTCACAGAAAACAAGCAATAACAGTTTCTTCAGGCAAAATAAAATATGTATACACCACATTCTTCCATTGACTGCACTGCTCATACAATGAACCAGAAGGCATCAAATCTAAAAAGAAGAATCAAATGTCTGGAAGTCAGCAGTAGATCCCTGGAAAAAATTAAGCATGTAAATTAGTAGGATCCCACAAGAAGTCTAGAGACCTTTTTCTTGCCACTGAGCAAGTCTGTTGAACACAATATCTCCTTCAAGACTGGCAAATCTGCTCCCCCACAAGGTGCATAGCCACAGCAACTACTATGTCAAAAAGAAATCTAAACCCCCAACCCTAAACCATAATGCTACTGTGAGCTAGAATTCGTGTTCTCCGCACCAACTCAAGTTTTTAACACAGATTTCCAATATTTGATGTGGATCGCATCACCTGCAAAGAAATGTAGAATCTACTGTAACTGTCACAAAGCAATCTAAACCCTAAACCCTAATGATACTGTGAGCTAGAATTCTCATTCTTCACACTAACTCCAATTTTCTAACGCAGGTTTCCAATCTCTGATATGCATCTCGTCACCAGCAAAGAAATGTAGAATCTACTGTAACTGTCACACAGAAATCTAAACCCTAAACCCTAATATTGCTGTGAGCTAAAATTCTCGTTCTCCACACCAACTCCAATTTTCTAACAACAGATTTTCAATCGCTGATATGCATCTCATCACCAGCAAAGAAAGGTAGAATCTACTGTAACTGACACAAAGAAATCTCAACCGTAATAATACTGTGAGCTAGAATCCTCGTTCTCCACACCAACTCCGATTTTCTAACAACAGATTTCCAATCTCTGATATGCATCGCATCACTAGCAAAGAAATGTGGAATCTAATGTAACTCAACCGCCTAATTACATACAGCACGTTGTGGGAAGCTGACATTTCAAAGTGTGGCACGTGAGGGCGAGAGTAGCCTTCTTGGCCACCACGGAAGGTGCATAAACGAGCGAGCGAATGGAACCCGACGCCTTCCTGTGTTCATCTCCGTGCAGCACAGTGCGCACGGCTTTGGCCGCCTGTCTCCTCACCTTGTGCAGCAACTGCTGCCTCATCCCTCCCCCTCCCTTCTCGACCTTCGCTCCTCCTCCATTCTCCGCCATCGCCACTCTCGTGTCCACTCCGAAGACCTGGTAAATCCACTGCCCCCGAAAACCCTAAAACCCAAACCCTAAATTAATTTAAGCCCATTTTTTGTATTCAGAGAAGGGTCGAAGCCAACTTTTTTTTTTTTTTTTTTTTTTTTTTTTTTTCTTTCTTTCTTTCTTTTTTTGCTTGGCTATTTATCACAGTTTTCTACCTTAGAAAATTTTAAAAGAAAAAAGCCTGAAATCATTTGAAGTGGAGAAAGCTCTAAAATATCAATTTTTTTATGGGGATTATGTGTTGGGAAATGAATTAATAAAATCTGTGTGAAGAAAAGTTTAACTAAATAATTTATTATTATATATATATATATATATTCACCAAAAAATCATTATGTTATGAACTTTTGAAAATATGGTCCATTTCAAAACATTCAAAAGTTCAGAATTTTTTAATATAATAATGACCTATTAAAATTTGTAATATATTTAGAGGATATTTTATAATTT
>Ga0209208_10011174_pt1 | contig 11531 bp, 17 predicted proteins | sample S1TSphfallax_3_FD_187694 | JGI IMG/M metagenome (GOLD analysis project Ga0209208, IMG submission 187694) | Host-associated microbial communities from peat moss isolated from Minnesota, USA - S1T2_Fd - Sphagnum fallax MG (SPAdes) (version 2) | ecosystem: Host-associated > Plants > Peat moss >...
AGTTGTTAGGGGGAATTGGAAGAGATGAAAAGGTGTTTTCCTTCACATTCCATGGGCCACCAAGCATGGGATCTTCCATTGACCACCAAACATGGGATCTTCCATTGACCACTAAGCATGGGATCTTCCATTGACCACCAAGCATGGGATCTTCCATTAACCACCAAGCATGGAATCTTCCATTGACCACCAAGCATGGGATCTTCCATTGACCACCAAGCATGGGATTCACCTTCACCTCCCTTCTCCTTCTCTTTAAAAGGCGAGCTCGGATGATTGGGGGGGCTCTCTCTCTCTTGCCTCGGAGATAATTTTCATGCAATCTTGAATACTTATTCAACAAGCTTTTCGAGGAAGCAAATAATGATGAGTCTTAGGAGAGGGGAGAAGGAAGTAAAGTAGAGGGAAAATCTTGTAATAGTTTTAAGGAATGGGGGTGAGAAGTGATAGTGTTGGAAGGTCGGAACTTAGAGAAACCTCACAAACTCTCTCGGGTTTCACATCATAACTCCTTACTGGTGTAGCTGCAGATCCTAAGATTTGGGAGGTAGATGCGCCTTGTTGTTAGCTTTCTAACAAGCCAAGGCAAGCCGGATTTGAACAAGGTATGTGTTAGAAATGAGGTTTTTAGTGACTGAGGGTCTGCAGTCAAGTTGAACCGACTACCTTCACAAAAACCCTCTCGGGTTTGGTAGTGTAACTCCTTAGTGGTGTAGCTGTAGATCCTAAGATTTGGTAGGTTGGTGCACCTTGTAGTTAGCTTTCTAAAAAGCTAAGGCAAGTAAGATTTGGATAATGTATGTGTTAGAAATAATGTTTTGAGTGACTGATGGTCTGCAGCAAGGTTGAATTATCACTTTTGTAGAACCCTCTCGGGTTTTGTAGCATAACTTCTTGCTGGTTTAGTTGCAGAGCCTAGGATTTGGTAGCAAGATGCGCCTTGTTGTTAGCTTCCTAAAGAGCTATGGCAAGCCAACTTTGAATAACATATGTGTGAGAACCAACATTTTAAGTGACTAGTGGTCTGCAGCTATGTTGAACATGGTGTGAGTCTTAAACATTGGTCTAAATGAATGTCAATTTGACGTGAAGCCCTAGGATGTGTAGTGTGTGAGCTTGAAAAAAATGTATTTATTAGTTCTAATCATAAATGTTGCATAGAAGGTGGGCTACTTAATTTCAACTACAAGCGCAATCTAACGTCTAGAATTACACTTGCATTCTTCCCTTCACTAGTAGCATTTATGCTTCAAGCATAATCACATTGTAGAACCGGAAACAGAGGGACAAAAGTTGCCTCATAGATTACCTCAATGCCAAGGAAGTAATGCAACTCTCCCAAATCCTTCATTTCAAACTTTTGCTTCAAAAGCTTCTTCAAATCAAAGATGTCTGCATCACTATCTCCTATGATAATCAAGTCATCAACATAGATGGCTATGACAACAATCCCATGATCTATCTTTTTCACATATAGTGAAAAGTTTGCATTGGATGTTTGAAATCCACTTGTGACAAGATATTGACTTATTTTGTCTGACCAAGCTCTAGGTGCTTGCTTCAAACCATACAAAGTTTTCTTCAACCTATAAACCAAATTAGGATGTGTTTGGTCCACATAACCTGGTGGTTGTTCCATGTACAGTTCTTCCCGTAAATCTCCATGAAGAAAAACATTCTTTACATCCATTTGATGTAAAGACCATCCTTTTGTTGCTGCCATAGTAATGATTGCTCTTACAGTTGTCATTTTGGCAACTAGACTATAGGTCTCCTCGTAGTCTATGCCATAAGTTTGGGCATAACCTTTGGTAACCAATCTTACTTTGTATCTATTCATAGATCCATCTGCATTGTGCTTGACTTTGTACACCCATTTGCACCCAATTGTTTTCTTGTCCTTTGGTAAAGCTACCAACTCCCAAGTAGCATTACATCCAACGGTGCCATCTCTTCATCCATGGCATTATCCCATTTAGGATTTCCAACCGCTTGTTCAAAACAAGTGGGTTCAACCTTTTGTATGACTCTCACCATGTATGCGTAATGATGAACTACAAAATCATCATATGTGAATATTTGTACATGGTACTTGACTCGTGTGGATCTTCATATTCCATTGTTGTTGTTGGGAGTTTTCAAAGCTTTCTTGGCCATCAGAGTTGCAGGAATAATAACTGAAAGAATTCTTGATTCTTCGCCCACACTCTTCTCTGAATCACTTGACTCATCATTTACATGAGGATTTCTAGATGATGTTTGAGAACTACCATCTACAATGTTTGAAGATCTTAATCTTCCTTTCCATGGAGTGCTACTAGACCCACTAATTGAAGACTATTGTGGTCCACTAATTAATTGTGATTCTTGTTCCACATTTGATGGAACATCACCATTTCTTGCCTCTCCATCTTCTGCTATCTTTAGTGGTGGGTACTAGCTAACCATCTCATCAAACACAACATCTCTACTCACTTACAACTTTTGAGTGGAAGGGTTGAAACATCTATATCCTTTTTGTTCTAATGAATAATTAATGAAGATACACTTCTCAGCTTTTGGATCTAGTTTTAATCTCTTTTCATCAGGAACATGCACATATGTAATGCAACCAAACACTATGAGGTGTGAGACATCTGGTTTCTTGCCTGTGAATTTTTCTTCAGGTGTCATGCCATGAACTGTTGTTGTGGGTGTTCGATTCATGATATAGACTGCAATTGCTACCGCTTTAGCCCAAAAGTAATTTGGCAAATTCTTCTCATTCAACATGGCACGTGTTATTTTTGTAATGTGCCTGTTTTTCCTTTCAGCAACTCCATTTTGTTGTGGGGAGTAACTACATGAGTACTTCCTTTGAATTCCATGTTCCTTCAAGTACTCACTGAATTCATTTGAAAAGTACTCTCCCCCTCCATTGGACCTTAAGCACTTGATGCTCACACCCTTTTCCTTCTCCACCATTGCTTTGAAATTCAAAAAATGTTGAAACACTTCACCTTTGTGTTTCATGAAGTAGACCCACACCTTCCTTGTGTGGTCATCAATGAAACTCACGTAGTACTTGCATCCTCCAATGGATTCTATCTTCATGGCCCACACATCTGAGTGGATCACTTCCAAAGGTTTGGAACTTACATGAGTTGTTTGAATTGGGAATGGATGCCTAGCTTGTTTCCCCAATTGACATGCTTCACAAATTTTTGACATCGCTTCTTTTGTTGCAAATTTAAGAAGACCTCCAACAAGATTTTGTTTCTCCATCAGCTTAAAACATTGGAGATTAACATGGCCAACTCGCTTATGCCAAATTCCAATGTCTCCAACTCCTTTTCCATGTGTGAATAACATGGAATTCACCTCAGGCATGTTCACATCCAAGGTGACATTCGTCCATTCCTTTCTCCTTTGGCAATCAATTTGCCTTGGTTCTTCATGTCTTCCATAAAGCATCCATTTGGGTCAAATGTCACTTGTAAACCTTGTTCCACCATCTGGCCTATAGAAACCAATTTTTTTTGTTATGGTTGGAACATGAAGTACATCTTTCAAGTACTTTGTTTGCCCATCTTGCATGGACAATGGCACCTTCTTAATTTGTGTGATGGGATGTGTAGTGTCATCACTAGTTTCCACAAAACCTGGTGTCTTCAAATCCTTAATGTCTCTAAACCATTCTCCATGACTAATCATGTGATTTGAAATTCCACAATCCACATACCAGACATTGTTATTTGATACACCTCCTGTCATTGAATTTGCCATGTGTTGCATCACAAACAATTGTTCATCACCTTGATTGCTAGTTGATGCATAATTCCCTTATTGCAGCTTTCCATTTCGTGCATCATGCTCCATTTGATAATAGTTATTTCCCATGTGCCCAAGTTTCCCGCAATAGTAACAGTTTGAATCACTATTTAGTTGTTGACCTTGATGGCTTCCACCACGACCTCCACGACTTCCTCTTCCTCTAAAGTTTCTTCGTCCACCTCCATGAGACTAACCTTCATTTTGATGATGTCCACCATGCGAACTTCTGTGTCAGCCTCAAAATGAAATTTTAGCACCTCTACCTCTACCTCTATTAAAATTTGAGTAGAAAACACTTTCTTGTGATCCTCCATTGGATGAAGTACCAACAACTCTCATATCTTCACTTATAAGCAAGGTTATTAAGTCTTGAAAATTGATAAATGTTTCTTGAATTGTAATTGAAGTACGAAACTAGCTATAGTCTTTTCCAAGACCATTCAGGGTCACGGCCATTGAATCTTCATCATCTATAGGGGCTCCTATAGATGCAAGAGCATCTGCAAAGTTTTTCACCTTTGTAGAATAGTTACTGATGTTCATTTTGTTTTTCTGTAGATTATGTAACTTTTGCTTGGGTGATTTTGCATCTTGAATATGCACAATCATGGAATCAGACACACTCACAGAAAGCCAATATAAGACTTTCCTTACTTTTTCATGCTAAGTTTTATTGGCTTGAATTTGTTGTTGTGTGGGTTTTTCTGGGAGAGGAGGTTATATCTCATCACCAGTTACAAATTCCCAATAACCTTTCCCCATCAAGAAATTCATAATCCTAAAATTCCACACTTGGAAATTATTCTTGTCTAATTTCTCAATTGCAATTTGAGAAAGATTGTCCGCCATCTTTCAAGGCAACACTCAATGTCTTTTTAGGGTTTCTAGGATCGGGATTAAGGTTTTCCTTCGTTAGGTTTCTAGGATTAGGGTTAGGGTTAGGGTTGAACAAGATGAACCTTGTATATGTATGTATGTCTTGAGTATTATACGAAATTATATATTATACATAGGTTTTACATATATGTATGTATCTCATATAATATTTTGTATGGTATTAAGTACATGATTACATACCACACTTTCATATGAAGGTCTTGATAATGTATTTGCGCTTCCCAATCTTCAAACTCCTTTCAAGTTCTCCCAAGTTGTATTTGCTCCACTTCAGAAAATTGTTTTGATGTCTTCTCAATGTAAACTTTTGTCATAACAACTTTGCGAAGCTACACCGTTCACATATGACTTTGAATCCTTTTGAAATTTTGCTAAAACATGTAAAGTTATGTCAACTAGTGTCTCTCAAAATTTCAGCTCATTTGACTTCATAAAATGAGAGATCTTGCTACTTCCTTGAAGTCACCTCAAATTGGGACCTGAACATAAAATGACTTACAACTCGCTCTTAGCAATTCCAAAATCCTTGAGATTTTGGGAGACACATTAGATATATGTCTTCTATATCTGTTCAAACTTTCAACTCTATTGATGATGACCACAAAGAGTTATCACTTTCAAAAGAAACTGACTTCAAAATTAAGGTTGAAACTTTAGATACTTGAATCTCTCTCACTACGTATCCAAATGACTTGAAATTTTTCTCACATATATATTCCTTTATGATCTAAAAGATCCCAAAGCTGCAGATCCAAAAAAGCTCAAACAAAGGAGATATGACTAAAAAATCAGATTTGACACAAAATCTTCAGAAACTCATAACTCTCAAAAAACACATCCTTTTCTTCTGAAATTTTCAGAATAGAAGCGTCTTATAGTCTTCTACAATCTCTCGAAGTTTCATTTCAAGATATTTTCACAATAGATCTAGGTCTAGATTTAAATATTTGACTTCCACAACCCTTGATATGTGGATCTCCTCTCACCTCTTTTCTTTTCTTTTCTTTCTCTTCACTTCTTCCCTTTCCCCGTTTCTCTTTTGCACTTGACAAACTCCTATGATATTACTAGAGACTTTATAGCTCTAGATCTCTTTCAACCTTCTCATCAAACAACCTAAGCTCTGATACCATGTTAACAAATAGGAGATCCACTCAAGTGCAAACATAGAACTTTATTGAAAGGAAACTATAACACGATACTCACAACACAAAACATCACATCAAGAACTCCTCAAGGTTCTTGTCACATGAAATACACGAACTTGTGTAATGAAGAAAATAGAAGCAAACCATCAACACCAAGGTATTTAACTACAAGACCAAACCACAAATAACCAAACTAATATAAGTAAAGAAAGTAACTCAACCTTGTGAAAGTAACCTAGTTACTTTCCTACTCCAGTAACTAATGAAACCTAACTAGTTGAGCTTGAATTCTCAACATCCTCCTCTTCACTATTTCAAAGCATTGTGTCTGGTTATAAGCACAAAAAAAACTTCAAGTGCAAGAGGACAACAACAGTTTTTGGTTATGGGTTACAAAGAGGAAGCCTAAACGAGAGAATTTTACTGAACCCTACACACCTAAGAGAAAAGCCTATTTGAAAAATTGTAATTACTATGGAAGCTTAAGACAAAAACTTATATTGCCATGAAAAATCCGGAGATATATCATACTCCCTTGAATCTATGGTTTTTTTCACTTGCAAATGAAGCTCATGGGGGTCAAATTCAGGCATATAATAACATTGTATGATGAATGAACATAAAATTTCCCCATGAGGAGGGGAGTCCTCAGATGTTTGCCGAGTGACTTCAGTCTGAAAAATAGTGTCAAATCTCCTTGACTTCTTTGGCAGAAAAAACTCCATGATACAAAATGAAATCCTCTCAACTATTTAGCATACCCAACACCATCAACATGAAGCAGGTAAAAATTGTTGATAATATGTAAACATCCGCCGCATCCGTATTCCACTGTTTTCTCCACCTCATCGGAGTAAACAAACCATGACGGGACGGATGGACGGATGGATGACGGGACAGATGGATGAAATAATCCTTCATCCTGACGTCCTTTACTATATGTAATGTTTAAAATAGGAGATATAATCATTAAGGTTGAACATTTCAAGATAATGTCCATAATGTCAAGTTGGAAATTATATGTGGGAAATGGGTGGGTTAGAGAGAATCTAGGAATCATTGATTTTGCTATGAGTTTGGATCAAGAAAGAGCTTACTTTGATCTTTATATGCAATAAAAATAAAAGTGTTTGAAAATCCAAATGACACTAAGCAAAATTACAAGCCCTAAGGGCATGGATGAATTATTATGGCATAGGGAGTTTGAAGATGTTCATGATTGGGTTGAAAGATTAGAAATGGCAACAAAAGTGAAGGTCATTGATGAACTAAAATTGTTCAAAATTGGTATCTATTCACTTTAAGGGGGAAGTCCAAGGAGTGGTTCAAAAAATTGACTATTGTTCCTATTAATTGGCAAACCATGAAAACATCTAAATGTTGTTGAAATATGGATAATGGACAAGGAGGAAATCCAAACTAAGTTCGATTTAATTCAACAAGAATTCAATAATGGGTCCAAAACTATCATGATAGGATGGGAAAGTTGTTTGCAAGAGGGAAATTAAAAGATGCAAAGTAGAAGAGGAGGGTTTTGTTTCAACTCCATTTTGAGATTAAAGAATTATGTGTGATGATCGAGGGACTACGCAAACATGTGAAGTGGAATGAGTTATGACAAAATTAAGAGAGATTCCTTTTGAGCCATTGAAGGAAGAATAAGATGATGAATGAATTGGTAGTTGAAAAATAGGTCAATGTTCTCAATGAATCATTGATAAATTTTTAAAAACAAACCGTTATAATGAATCATGGAACAAGGTCTATTATAGCCAACAACTTTTCAATGTGCCAAATATGCAATTCCATGGACCATGTTGCCACTATGTGTTTGAGAATTGGAGATTTTACACCCAAATGCAGTAAATGTAGTCTCCTTCATATGACACAGAATTGTGGCATCATATGTGGATATTGTTCAAGAATGGGTCATGTAGAAGACATGTGTTGGAAAAAATAAAAGGATGTTAAGACACCTACAAACAACTACTTATAAATTATGGTGGATGTTGATGCTAACTACTTTGGAGTAGCTGAACATGTTGTGTGGTTTAAACATGACATATTCTTTGGAACTCAAATGCCATAGAGGAGACTATTGGTAGAAATGTAGGTACCTAAAGTAGATGCAATTGATGACCACATTGTGGAATTAGGACGAATGGAAGGGATGAAGGAAGGATCATCCATGTTAAAAATTCACACACATTTCATCAAGGGAAAGATTACATTGTCTCCCATGGAGACAAATTTTTCCATTCCTTGGGAGTTGGAATATTTATAAAGCATGTAAAATTAACAAGAAGGAAGTAAGATGAAAACTTGAAATCAACCAATATAATGAAAGTTGAAGAAACACTGGTAATTTGTAGGATTTACATCAATGAAAGCCACCATAACAAAACTTTACATCTTTTTGTGGAAGTTAGTAACCATTTAGTGGAAGGTTTGGTTGATATAGGAGCCTCCATGTTTGTCATGGCAGCTAGAGTTGTTCATGAGCTAGGAATCATCCACTTGTTCATTAATACAAAATCATACAAGATTCCTTCAAGTGTAGGCACCCAAGCATTAGGAAGAGTAAATGAGATACATGTGAGGGTTGGAGAAATACAATGCCTCGTGATGTTCATGGTTTTGACACTAACAACTATGACTTGCTTTTAGATTGGATTTTCTAATCAAAATTGGAGCTATTATTGGTGTTGAAAAAGGTATGATTCAAGTTAGACAAGGTCATGGGAACAATATACATGCACTACCACTAAACATGGTTAATATGTTACAAGTGGTCAAGGACAAGGTCCAAATTAATTATGATGCAACAAGACTAATGGAATTGGGGTCACAAAACATGAACATCAATGATGATCTCTAGGTTTTTTATGACACTTTTAAAGGTAGCTAGACCAATGGAGATGGGGATTATGATAGAGAAACAAATGTTGAATAAGATGAATTCAGTCTTGCAAGAGATAATGCAATGTTGGAAGATCAAGACAATGGGTTAAAAACTTTTTTAATGTAAAAAAACCTAACTAGATTATTAATTTATTGTTGGAGGAGTAGACTAACAACATAATGTTTGGAGAGCTTTCAAATTCTGATGACTTTGAAGACTGGATGAGATGTGTGGTAGAGGATGAAAATACAAGGAGTCAATTTTTCCCCATGAAACAATTAGGGGATTGTCCGGTAGTATTTCAAGCAGGGATTGAAAAAATAAGGAGAAACAATAAGCTAATGTTGTAAACCTCAACCCTAAGGCAAAACAACAATGTAAGTGGGATGAGATCAAAGAAAAAATTAATATTGACCCAACATTGGATCAAGGAGACACTACTATAAAATGTGGGTGCAATACATTAATCTTTGTTCAATAGACCAATGAATTCACTACTTTCCAACTAGTCCCCATTTACTAAGACTAGTGAATTCACGTAAAATCTAGTGAAATCACTTGGCGTATAAAGAAAACTTTTGTTGTAATGAAAGGTTGACCAATTGTGGCAATTGTTAAAGCAATTCTAAATGTGTTCACTTGATGTGTAAAGGAAAACTAAGATGTTGTAAGATTGGGGAACATACCGTGGATACACAAGGTTTTCCACCTTGTTGAACCACCCCTAATAGATTATCATTATGGGAAGAAGTAGGAATTAAAAGACAAATTGATGCGTTGGTGTCATTTGGAAAAATGAAAGCTTGACACATTTGAGTATGCATGTAGAGTGACTTTGCCTATTAAGAAGGATGGAAGTTGTCATTTTTGTGAAAATGATCAGCCTTTGAGTCAGTAGACCAAATGTGATGCATTTCCAATGCCATTAGTGGAGGATGTTCTAATGCAATTAGGTAAATTTTACAGGTTTCCTATGTTGGACCTATGATCAAGATTTTGGCAAATATAAATGGCACCAAAAGATGTGCGGAAATTGGCCTTGATAATTATGGTTAGGATGTTTGATTGTATTCTTATGCCATTTGGCATGAAAAATGCAGCCAACACTTTTACTAAGACAATGACAAAGGATTTGGAACCTACATGGACAAGTTTTGAAAGTATTTGCCAACTTCAAGATACACAACATGACATGGGAGGAACATCTGGATCATTTATGTTTTGTACTAATGAAATTAAAGGAAGTAAATTTGAAGCTCAACCTTGAAATTTGTGAATTAGCCAAAAATAACATTAGCTTCTTGGGTCATATTGTTAATAGAAAAGGAACCTAGCCATATCAGAAGAAGGTGTAGGCATTGACAAAATTTCCAATACCAAATTTGTCACCAACGTCAATGCCTTTCTTCGTCTTACTAGGTATTACATGAATTATGTGAAAGGATATTTGTGTATGGTAGTTCCACTTTTTGAATTGACAAAGAGGACACAATGTTTTCTTGGAATCCTAATTGTTAGAATGCATTGAACATGTTGAAGAAAGCATTAGTGCATGCACCCATTTTGATCATACCAAATTTATTGGACGTAGATTGGTCAACTAAAGGAGTGGGAACTATTTTATCACAAAGAACATGAAGAAATGAACAACTGAACATATGTGAACAAAAGGTTTTTACATGTCCAAAAGAAATTTCACCCAACGGAAAATGAATGTTATGCATTGATTTGGGGTATAATGCATTTCGATAATACATGTACAAGAACCATTTCATTCTATGTATTGACCACAAGCCACTTGAGTGGTTGGCTACTGTATTAGATGCCTACAGGAGAAATAGGAAATGGATCAACATGCTTTAGGATGTTAGTTTCAAAATAATGCATCATGTTGGATCCAAACATGGGAATGTAAATGCAATGAGCATAAATCTAATTGAAGGCATTGTTGAAGAAAAGGACTTTTAGAAGGAAATCTAAGATTATGAATGGATGCAACAAATCCACAAGGTTGAAGAAATATGCTAGATTGGTAAATGGGGCTCAAAGATGGCTTTGATATTACAACAAATGGATAACAAAACAATGTTCAACCAATTGTTCATGGTATATGTCATTCAAGTAGTTGAGGTGGAAATGATTAACAAAGATGGTTTGCTTGATGATGAGCTAGATATTACAAATGGACAATAAAACAATGTTCGACCAATTGTTCATGGTATAAGTCACTAAAGTAGTTGAGGTGGAAATGATTAACAAAGATGGCTTGCTTGATGATGAGCTAAAGGAAAGTAAGGAGGAAAATGTGAGAAACAAACATGATGATCAAGTTTTTAAAAGGAAAAGGAAAGACCTTTGAAATACTTGAATGCATCTACAACTAATGAATGAAACAAAAGAATTTATTGATGCTGATAGTATGGATGGGAGTAATTTTGAAGAAGAAAAGGACGATGAATGGGATCATGCTGGGAACATGGACATTTGGGATGATGGTCAAACTATGTTGAATATAAATGAGGGATACATTCTTGTAGATTGTAGTGTAAGATACAACATTTGAGTCAAGAAATGGATTATACATTACCACTGGAATCATGATAAACTTATGTTTAAAAAGTTGGTAGTTCTAAAACCCAAGGAATGCAAGCAAATCATTATGGATTTGCATGATGAGATTGGACATTTTAGAGAAGGGTGTACACTTGCAGAAATGAACAAATGTTATTTTTGTCATAACAAATTTGAGGATGTTAAGGCCACTGTGCATC
>Ga0209208_10011175_pt1 | contig 11530 bp, 6 predicted proteins | sample S1TSphfallax_3_FD_187694 | JGI IMG/M metagenome (GOLD analysis project Ga0209208, IMG submission 187694) | Host-associated microbial communities from peat moss isolated from Minnesota, USA - S1T2_Fd - Sphagnum fallax MG (SPAdes) (version 2) | ecosystem: Host-associated > Plants > Peat moss >...
CTTAGGAATTTTCTTAAGTGAAGGAATACCTAGGGATTTATTGAAGGCCTACTTAGGAAACTATTTAAGAAACTGTGTCAAGATTTCCAAAGTTAAGAGTTACATAAAGGACTATTTAGGAACTATTTAAATTGATTTTTTTAAAATACATAAGGACTATATATTTTGGGGATTATTTAATGACAAAACTGACCTTAGGGTAAGGTAGATGACTTGCTCCAACAAACCATGCTTTTTATACAAAATGTTAGCATGTCACAAATGGCATTAATTGAATAATTATATTCTCTCTCTCTCTCTTTCTCTCAATGCAAAATTGGAGCCTTCCACAAGCTTTCCTTCCACTTGAAGGTTTTCTTGGTAGTGTTATTCAAAGAGGTTTGCCAGTTCATGTTTAGCCATGGGTTGTTATATGGTAGGTAGGTTGGGGCAAAAAGACAAAAAGGATTGCCCACAAAAATAAAAGGGAAAGAGGAAGCTAAGTCAAAGCTCAACCAGTTGGGCCTGACAGGTACCAACAATTTGCCAGCTATTGACATCCTTTGGATATTGTGTTTGGATTCATTCTAGAGTATGGTAGCTTAAGGGAATTTGGCCCCTAGATAATAATAATAATAATAATAGGTCTGTTTCTATATGAGGATTTTTGAAAGATGATATTTTGGCTTGTGTTTAAACTTGAGATTAGTTATCGAGTTATGATAATATCTTGAAGGATTTTGGTTTCTTTTAGAGGATTTTTTGACGATTACATTTTTGCATAGTAAAAAATATTTGAGTTTTCATAATTCTTCTTTTGCCTTAAAATACTTTTTTTTTTGTTGTCAATCTACTATAAAAGCCAATAAATGAGCCAAACCAAAATCAAAAAATAATTTTTAAAAATAAAATGTTTCTTTTAAATACAACAATGAAACTTAAATACACTCTAGTCAATTTTTTGATCACAAAAATTCTTTTTCAAACCAAGTAACATTATCAAGTTGTAACCTAGTGGACCAGACTACATAATTATCATCAAGGTTTAAGTTAAGTAATTTATAGGATTTCAACATGTTCATGGACATTGTTTAACGGCTTTTTGATTTTGTCGATTTTACAAATGGCACAAATTTAGGTCATATTGCAAGCAAACTTGCACAAACTGAAAGTGCAACAATCCATGAGAATCATAGGAATGCAAATTTGAAAGTTATGTGTACACAAAATGCAAAGGGTCCATGTGCTCCACAATTTAGGAGAACATGGGTGGGGTGTTTGTTGATGATCTTGTAGTCCCTGAAATTATTGACAGAAAGTGGGTTGACAATCTTCCAAAATTTTGGGGGAAAAAAAAAAAAAAAAAACTATAATTAATCCCAAAGCCATTTATGTACTAAGGTATTATTACACATAGCCCATATGTTGCATCTAGAGTTCAAGCATTTATTTTCATATGTGAAATTTTGCAAGATTTTTTAGCCCCAAAATGGGCCTGAGATTTTATACAACGGAAAAATAGAAAAAATCCATTTGGGCAGTTTTTTTGCCACATTTTGTAACACAATTACTTGAAATAGCCAAATGAGCAATAAGGCAATTTTTGAGAATTAAAATAATTATCTAGAAGCTCTGTGTGTCAGATTGATGATTTTGATTAACATATGGACACTCTGTAGCCTTGCCATTTACATTAAAAAGTATCTTAGTGCAAAAGAAGAATTATGGGAACTCAAATATTTCATCATGCAAAAATATAATCTTCAAAAAATCGTCTAAAAGAAACCAAAATCCTTCAAGATATTATAATTCTATAACTAATCTCCAGTTTCAAGACAAGCCAAAATATCATTTTTCAAAAATCTTCATATAAAAATAGACCTATTATTATTACCTAGGGGCCAAAAATCCCTTAAGCTGCTGTACTCTATAATGATTCTAAACACACTATCCTTGCCTTGGTAGAGGCGAGGCCAACAAAGCTTGTGAGTGAAAAAAGACATCTCTTGCCTATTGATATCCAATTTATGTGGATATCAGTAGTAACATATTAGTTTCCTTTTTCCTTTTTCACTACATAAAGTCACCTTTTGAAAAATTATTGTCATGAATGAGCAATATTGTCTCCACTAGCCATTGAAACCAACATGGAAAAACATAATTGAATATTCAAAGACAACATTTTGATTTCATGATAGTCATCGTGATTTTTCAAAAAAATCTTATGACTCAAAAATATGTAATTTTCAAAAAAAATCAAGTCCCTTGAGCAACAAAAGCATTGAGTATAATTTTTTCATTAATTAAATTGATTAATTCAAACTTATCCATGGGTCTAAACACAATAAGAGGAGCCCACATAGTCTTTCGGGGGCTCATTTTTTTATGTATTAGAAAATTTAATTAGTAAAATATAAGGTCCCATGAATTGGTTGTTGCATAATATTTTTTTTAAATATATAATTTAGGATTAAGGATTGAAAATTTAAATGACTTCAAGATCTAGCATGTATTGAAAGCTCCCTTGCCATAAAGTTGATTCAATCCAACACTTGGTCATCAAAACTAACCACAAAGTAGGGTAGTAGGTTCAATCAATAGGATGGAGAAGGTGTAATATATATTGAAGGTTTTAATATAGAATAGTTAACATTAATGAGGTGATATTTATTTGGTCAAAATAAGGAGTTCATAAAAGCCTAGATGTAACAACTTGATGGTTCACTTACTTGAGTTGCAATGCACACCTTGTTTGTTTTAATTTTGTAACCCAAAATTGTCTTTTTTTCTTCTATTTGTTTTCCCATGAAAACAAATCTAATGTTCATTTTTTTAATGATGGGTGTCATACATTGTTTTTGAATCAACTAAGACACAATCTACTATTAAAATGTTTATTGATCATGTGTTTCCATAACTAAATTTGAGCATTTCATGCACCTTTTTTTAATCATGCATAATCATCCTTCATCATCCATCACTCCTAATATATTAAATTATAAATAAAAAATTCAAAAAATAAATAGTGCCAAATTTAAATTCAAGCATAAAATTTTAATTAAGTTTAAGGTGGTTTAAATTTGTGAAATTTTAAATCTCAAAATAATAATAATAATAAGGTGAGAAAACTAAAACTCCTTCACATAATACCCTTCAAATAATACCCTCTTTGAAAACACATAATGAAAAAAATAAACACATTGTGACCCTCCTAGGCACACATTGCATGGACATTTTTTAAAAATTATACCCATGTATATTTCAAAAAATAAAAGGGAACACAATAATTTGGATTATCAAATTGTTTTTGGGAATAAGCTATAGCATTTAAATATTCAAATTTTGACACAAATCCATGTTATTTTAAAAGTCCTTTTGTGTGATTAAAAGAGTTAAAACATGTGTCAACATCTGTTTTTTTTTAAAGTCAAATGGGTCAAAACATAGTCAAAGGAGCCACAGAAGCCATTGGATGGCAAATTTTGTCATGAAAAACTAAAGATTTTTCTTTTTTCCCTTTCAAAACCATGGCGATCATGGCACATTACTCCTTTTTAATAGACATGAATGTCAAAAACCTCAAATTAAAAATCCATTTGATCCAATTTTAAGTTTTGGTTTAGTTGAATACTTTTTTAAATGAAAATTTCTATCATTAAAAAAAGACATTTTTACAAAGGACTTTCAAAGAACTCATAATAGAAGTAAGTTGATGATAAAAAATATGAGATGATAATAACCTATTAAACACACTAAAAAGACATTCATAATTTCAAAAATGTGGAATTCTAAAACTTTGAAAAATTCAAACTATGTACATTTGAAATTTCAGAATTTTAGAACTTCAAAACTATTTTACCACATATAAATTTCATATAATGAACAAAAAGTATTAAAAAAAGTTCAACAACAAAAAATAAACATTTTTTGGTACAATTTGAAATTATCATCATTTTTCAAGACAAAACATAAAATTTGCAAGGAATTTATACTTTTTTACAAATTCGTATTTGTTCAAAAATGATTAAGGAAAAAAAAGTTGACTTATTGAGGAAATTTTAATCATTTTTCATAACAAGTTGCAAAAAAAAATTCAAAAAATCATTTGTATGAAAAAACTATTTTGAGGAAAAAGGACATGCATGACCAATGTAAAATAACGCTTGTGGCTCCTTTGATCTCATTTTGACCCAATAAATAAAAGATAAAAAGATTCAAAGCTTATGAAATTATTTTCCATATGCAATATAATTCATATGGTTACATACTTAGTTTAGAAATGTTTTTCTACTTCAAAATCATGATTTTAAAAAATGGTCTTTCATAAAAGTTATTCATTTTTAGGTGGTAAGAGCATGCATGCATAATGTAAATGATATATGTTCAAGATGTAATTTTTCTAACACACAATCATAACTAGATTAAATGAAATCTTTCAAAAAGACCTTGAAAAATAATGCAGTGCTTCATTTGATTGTGTTTGGACTTCCATATGTTTTCATAATACATTATGATTGTTGCTATATAAGTAAATTCAAAAATTTCAACACCAACTTAAATTACCATCTTGAAACATGAAATATTAAATAATAATTATACCTTTTTTGGTACATTATAACATATTTGGCCCACCATAGAAATATTACAAGGTTATATATCAATCTTATTGGTTTTTGGATATCAAACTAGTTTTATTGTATACATCAATGTCCCATTGATATGCATGCTGAACCATGTTATATATAACATTTGAGAAGTTAATGTTTGGTTTCGAACCACAAGAGCATGGTTTAACTTCTTTGCACAATGGTGTTCTTGATGGTTGCTTGAATCCTTGTCATATTATATCTAAATTGTCAGAATTTGGGGATGAATTTGAATGAGAGATGACATTACCTACAATGTTTGAACTCATAAACTAAACATTGTCATTTGAACATGAATCAAAAAATGAAAGCGCATTACAATGGTGCCTTTTATGTAATCACCTTGTAATGTTTTCGTAGGTGGTGCAATTCTAAGTTTAAACCACATCAAAACTAATGAATTTCATAACATTCTTGTGTATTATGGTAAAGCATAATTCAAAAGACTAAAAAATAAACTAATTATTTACAACTTATATTATGGTGAGCTAGAATAAATTTGTACGCAAAAAAAACCAAATGTATTCCAAAAGTGATTGAAACAATTTTGAACCTTATTACACGAATACAAAAATGGCATGTAGTTCATTAGTTAAATCATTATGTAATCTTAAAAATGAAATAGGTTCACCTCACCCTACTCAATTCACTTTATTTAAAGTTATGCCACTGTAAGGTCATTATGTAATTACCATTATTAATTGACATAATTCAATTTTAATTAAAATAATTCATTATAATAAATAGGTTTTTTTTTATGTTATTGTTTTAAATAGTTTAGGTGGTTGTATCTTAAACTAGTATACCCTAAGTTATATTACCTTAATATATTTTAGGTTATTTCACTATAGGTTATTTATTCTAGGTCATTCCGAGTTATTCTACTTTATGTTATTTTAAAGTATGTACTTTAAGCTATTTCAATTATTCTAAATCATTTTAAGTTATTCCACCTTATGTTATGTTGAATTATTGTACCTTAGGTTATTTTAATTTATTCCTAATTACTCTACCTTAGGTTATTCAAAATTACACCCTAAGTTATTGTAAACTAATTTACCTTAGGCTTATTTTAGGTTATTACACCATTGGTTATACCTTAACCTAAAGTAAAATAACTTAGAAAAATTACAATTTAATAACTTGTAATAATTTATATATATATAATAGCTTAGGGTGGAATAGCTTGGAATAGCCAAAAAATAACTTAAAATAACCTAAGGTGGAACAACCTAAAGTAGTTTAAAGTGACTTAAAATAACATAAGGTAGTTGATAAAAGTATAATAAAAATACCTTATAATAAGCTAATGTTGTATAACCTAAAATAACTTAAAATATAATAACTTTTAATAACTCAAGGTGGAATAATTTAGGATAGCCAAAAAAATATTAAGGTAGAATAACCTAAGGTAAAATAGCTTTAAAATAATGTATGGTGGAATAACCTAAAATAAATCAAAATATCCTAAGTTGGAATAGCTTATAATTTTTTTAAATAGCCTAGGGTAAAATAATAAAAAATAACATATGGTGAAATATCCAATAATAGTTTAGGGTGGAATACCTTAAAACAACCAAAAATGTTTTTTGGTGGTTTAACTTAAAGTAGCTTAGGGTGAAACAATTTAGAATTATGTATAATAACTCAAGGTGGAATAGCCTAAAATAGCCAAAAGTAACCTAAAATAACCTAAGGTGAATTAATGTAAAATAATTGAAAATAGAATAGGGTGAAATAACTTAGAATAACCAAAAATAATCTAAGATTTAATAGTTTAAAATAACCAAGGGTGGAATAGCTAAAAATAATTTAATGTAAAATATCTTAAGATTGAATAATTTTGAATAATCAAGAATACCTTAAGGTATAATAACTAAGGTAAGTGAGGGTAAGTGAAGGGTTAAAACCTTCATGCTTTCACTTTAATTTGGTGGGTTAGGTGGCTTAAATTCTTAGTTTAAGTAGGTGGTTTCAATTCTTAGCTTAGGTTAAATGGCCTAAGTAACCTAATTTAAATTCTTAAATACGTAACTTAACCTAACCTAAGTTTTTAGGTGCCTTGTTTAAACTAGTTAGTTCCACCTAGCTATGAATTAAAGGGTTAGCATAGTGAATTAATTATTAGTGAATTTGATTAAAGAATTCACTTGTATGTAATAATCGATTTCATTTAATAAGGGGCCCATTTTCACCATGGTAAATTGGTCCAAGTTCACCAATAATAATCCAACCAACGTTAGCCACAAATGAGATGCCAAATCCAACCATTGGACCTTATTATTTGACAACTTATGTCCTTTAAAAGATTGAATGAAAAGATTGTTCCACTTGGATTTTTGAAAGGCGTTGCTTCACTCATCATCAATGATGATGAGCAACATTTGGTTTTCTATCCTATAGGGTAGCCTTTGACATGCAAACTACACACAATTCAAATATTAAGATAATAATACGTCCCTATAGTGAGTTCACCCAAGGTCGCAGTGCATTCATGTCCCCAAATAAAAAGAAATTAATCAACAAATGCTTGTGGCACCAACAAAGGAAGAACTTGCATCACATCTTTTAATAACATACAAGACCAAATCGCAACATAAATTTTTTTCAATGTTTGAAAAAAAAATCTTTGCATTTTAGCTCTTGATTATAATATGATGTGTCAATATTGCTCCACCTCACACAATAATTGCCTGTAGAACAAAGCATTTTGGAAAGTAATGTGCATCACATTGTTCATGTTGAAAATCAATAGTTTTTTTAATGGAAGAAGATATGATCAAAAGTGCTTATGCAAACTTCAAATGGATGGAAATGGAAATAAGTAAAAAACCTATAAAAATAATGAGATGTTAGTCCAATTGAAATTTGCAAGAATTGAATAGATATCTAAAATATGGAAGGATAATTTTGAACATTGCCTTGAACATCCATAAAGAACTAAGGAAAATTGTTAATCACATGGATTCAAAACACACCAAATACCACTTGGTGGCCACTAGGTAGATTTAAGTTTAGAAAGTTAATAGTATGACAGAAAACACTAAGTGGCCCCCAAATGGTTGCAGAGAAGAAAACATGTTAGAAGTAAGTTTGAAGTTGAACTTGAGGGCCACTAAGCCAAAAGTAAATGCCTTGAAATCAAAAGTTAGAAGCAACATTCGCAATAATACAATTAAAGATTTGATAAATTTGAAAGAAAATTTTATTTAGAATTTCAAACAAGCAAATCGAAATGAACAATTAATAATTTATTTTTTTGTTTCATGTTCAATTTCGCATTGTTACAAAATGAAGGTTTGCAACCACTATTACATTTTTAAAATAACATTTTTTACTGTCCAGGATCACCACAATTAATATATTTAATCCTAGCATAAGGATTGTGTTGTACATATGTGAAAACACCATATCCAAATAGATGAAGAGATTCCAAGTAAGGGATAATAGTCCCTAACAAATAATGGTCCTCCCCACAAAGGTCATCAAAATCCAAAAAAATGGCATTATATGGCCTACTGAACATACTTTTGTATGGTGTATCATCTACGAACAATGTGTTGCCAATGTGAGTGTAAAAATACATAGAAAAAAAAAAGTTCAAGGTTTTTATGGAAAATTGGCTTGTCAAGTTTATCTGGTAGGAAATGCAAAATTTGCATCCAAAACTCTTAATCAAGCACTTTTGAATGATTGATGAAAATTTGTGTTTCATGCCAAACTTGACCCAAACAATAATAAATATCATGATGCTAGATTATAAACCAAATATACACAAGGAATTACACTACACATTTTTCCAAGAATTCCTTTCATCTAAGCTTGAGAACGATGGTGCAAGATGGAGCTCTTTGATATCCACCCATACAAAAGCATGTGGTGACAAAAACTATGTTCAAATAAAAACTAACATGCAATGGATTCACCTTCAATGAAAGCGAACAAGGCATTGGGGAGTCCATTGTTGAAATTGATGGCATCTCATGCAACTTTTATAAATGAAAGGCTTGTGAATTTGGCAACTCCACTTCTTCTACCACCTTAGGAAACGATGCACCAATTACCTAAAAGAATAAACACAGAGGACCTACAAAAGTCCAAAAATTGAAATACCATATAAATTAATGAAATGAAAAAAATCCCAAGGAATGATTTGAAGAAAAAAATGGGGGAAATTTAGACTACTTACTATGGATGTTGATTGATTTTCACAAAATTTGGCATCATAGGCCATGGTGCATTTTTTAAACAATGTTCAAAATTTGACATTATCTTCTTTGAGACTTTTGATGGTGCCAAAAGGATAATCTTCCACAAAGGTGGAAACACTAAGCCCAAAGTAATGAAACAACTCTAAGTATGGGAAAAAAGTCTTTAAGAAATAATTATCCTCTCCTAACATGCCCTTGTAAAACAATGAAATGGCATTAAAAGGCAGATTCTAGCAAGTTTTGTAAGGCATATCATCAACCAACAATGTATTTCCAAAATGAAAATTAAGATACCTAAGGAGGGGGAAAAAAAAGGTTCTTATGATAAATAATGTTATCACAAATGGGATGATTAGAACATTTATTGTCCTTTTTATAGGGAAATTACATAATGTGTTTATTAATTTTACACAGATTTTGACCAATAATCCTTTGTAGGTCAATTTTTATACCAATATCTTTTGTTATTTTCTTCAAGTAGGTTTTCAATTTGTAAAGTGGAATTGATGTCCATATGTAAACAATATATTAATTTACACACTTCATGAAGAATTCCTTGAAACTTGGCCTCGGAATAACCTTCTTGTTTAGTAAGGTGGGATAATGACCTATCTTATATGGCAAAATCAATTGGTGATTAATTGAAAAATATTCCTTCCCAACAAGGACACCTTTCAAATAAAAAATGACGTGCACATGACTCACTTCAGGTTCCCTTACATTTATGAACAAAGGAAATCTGAAACTTTTGAAAGCATGCATTCAAAGCTTTGACCCATTCTTTTCCTTGCAAGTTTCATGGAGAATTGGAAGAAGTTTTTCATCTCTCACACCATCAAATCTTGCAAGCGGTGACTATAGTCAAAATGACATAAAAGGCCAGACGGATGGAAAAGATAGAGGTGTGCATTGAGGTAAGGACATTGAACCTAATGAAAACATATATTGGGTGTAATAAGTCTGATTTTTCATTAGCCATAATTGATTGGATGGGTTTTTTGAAGAATTTTATTGACTACACTAAAATTTTACACATGATAATTTAAGGTTGCAATTTAGGATTTAGATCTTAAACTTTTAATATTAGTTTATGCTATTCATTTTGGTCTATCATTGAACTTTCAATTTTAAGTTTAGGTTGCAAGTTTGAGCTAATTATTGTTGTAGGTTGTAGTTTTATGCATTGAGATTAGGCTTTCAATATACAATTTGATTTTCAATTTAAGTTTTCAATTTAGGGTTGAGATTTTATTTTAGTGACTTGGGTTTTAGTTTTGGTTTAATTTCATATTAAAGACTTATGTTATTATTAAAGAGGACTTGATCTTAAAGTTTCATTTTAATAAATATTTACTCAAAGTTGGTTTAAGGTTCTTTCAAAGGTTTTATATGCAACTTTGATATAAATCTTATATTAAAAATGTTAAACATAGTTGGTTTAGTTAGTAGTAGAGATTATATATCTTCCCAAATATTTAATAATATTGAATATTTTGAAAAAAATGGCTAATAATAATTTCTATTTCAGATATTTATATGGAAAAAAATTCAATGTCAAACATTTGTGTTTTTATTTTCCAAATTTGTGGAATAGTTGTATTGGTGATCATGTTGAAGAAGGCTTAGCCAAATTTGGCTATAAGTCAAAGGGGAAACATAAAAAAACTTTAAGATTCTTTTTATAATTTGTTGATTTGTTGAAAGCTATTATTTAAATATGGTGAACTTAGTTTTTTTGTTCATAATGTGGCAACTTAGGCCCAATTTTTCCTTTAAAAACCCTAGCAAAGGTGTGAATGGTATATGCAAGATTGCCTTAGATGTCAAATATTGTGCTTATTGTCAAATGTGTCCTATAAGCAAGCCATAAAGAATGTAATGTTACAAAACTATATCAAATTAAATTACACATCAATGCAATTGACAAGGCATTTTCAAATCTCACTTTTCTAATGTTAAAAAACATGTCAAATTAACATTTTGAACACAATTACCAAAATGTCAAATACATTTGGGTGTGGTCACATTAATAGGAACCAAGACAATGATAATTAGTGTTGGGTGATTTTTGAATTTTTAAATAACTATCACTTTTGAATATTTGAAAAAACCTCACAAAACCAATGGTTTTTTAACCTAAAAAAACCAATTTTTTTATTTTTATTAGGAAAATTGTAAATATTTTTGAAAATTTTGAAAATTGATGGGTATGTGGATATGTACTTAGGTTGATAATTTATGGGTGTATGTCCTTCAATTAAGAATTGTTCAACATTCATTACAAAACAATGTTTACTTTTACATGTTCTAGTGTAAAAAATTATAATAATTTTTCAAGTAATTTCAAAACATTCATGACAATGTTTTTAATATATTATGGAAACATGTGGTATGATTTGGAGGATAGAATATTTAGAAACATTCATTAAATAATATAACTAATGGTTTTAATCACTATAAAAACTCTTATTTTTGGGGAGATTCTTTAAACATGACATATTTTGAGGTAGGTTCTTTAAACATATATTTACATAATAATTTAGTGCAAGATTTGATTTAAGCAAATTTGATTTTTTGAACTTTCAAACAAAATATTTCTAAAATATTTTGAAAATATTCCAACCTAAACAATCACCCAAGTTAGTGGGTGTGGTTCTTGTTATCTTGTTTGCAACCATTTGAAGTTTTTGCTTT
>Ga0209208_10011176_pt1 | contig 11530 bp, 7 predicted proteins | sample S1TSphfallax_3_FD_187694 | JGI IMG/M metagenome (GOLD analysis project Ga0209208, IMG submission 187694) | Host-associated microbial communities from peat moss isolated from Minnesota, USA - S1T2_Fd - Sphagnum fallax MG (SPAdes) (version 2) | ecosystem: Host-associated > Plants > Peat moss >...
TGTTCCCCATAATTGTGGGCTCTTTCTACCATTTCCATTGGTCATCTAATTAGGTAGGTACCCCAATTCACAATTAGCCTAAGAAAAAAAGGGGTAATTAGCCTAGGTGGTGACAAATTGTTTTAGTGGTAGGATTTTCATGTATGTAAACAATGAAAGGACTACCTAGAAATGCATGTAGGAGTTGCTTTTTTTTTTCCCTTCTCCTCCCCCCTTTTGGATTGTGGAGGGGGGCGTGAGGTGGTGTGTGTGCACTACCACATGCTTGTCCTTCCTTCCTTTGGGGGTGGGGGTGATTTTTCCGTTTACTTAACTTGAGTTCAAGTTGGTTATTCTAAAACACTTATTTTAGTTTACTTAACTTGAGTTCAAGTTGGTTATCCTAAAACACTTATTTAGAGTAAAACTTTATGCAAGTTTGAGAAGTACATTTGTGTTCCATAAAATTTGTTTAATTTTGGCAAAGTTGTTTTGGGTGAACGGTATACAAGGATTTTTGCTTTAATTTCAGAATTTTCTAAGTCTCACTCTCATATAGTCACTAGTTGAAAGACAAGGAGAAGGAGTAAGTGCATGCCAAGTTCGTTTTCTATGCTTACAAAGTAATTAGGTGGTTTTGTTTCAAGTCACCTATATAAAAGCTTCAAAAATAAAATAAAATAAAATTGAGAGGCCTCTCAAAGTTTCACTATTTATTATGTGATGGGCCAAATCAAAATAGCTAATTGCCAAAAAATAAAAATACAATTGAAATTGGGAGGCACCACAACTAATTAATACAACCAACAATAGATACTCTCACCATAGGGTTATACACCCATACACCCAAAACACATAGTTCAAACCCTAGCCATGAGCCTAGGCTGAAAATGGCAAAGAACACAGGTAGGCAAATTTGGTTTTTGGTAGCCAATGATGTGAAGCAAAATACACCCAATGGGCTCAGGTTGTTTTTCTTTTGAGGGAGGGTGGGGTGTTGGATTTTAAAAAATAAAAAATAAAATCCCAATGTGTTCTCACTTTCTTCACATCAAGTTCCCAATATGTTCCCAATAGCTCCTCACTTTTATCCCATATCCCTTCTACTCTTGCAACCTACATACACAACTCAAAAGAGAGGAGATTACAACATATCTATTTTGAGATTGTTCAAGCGTGATTTTAATTTTAATGTTTTTTTTTGTGATGGGTCAATCAAAGATGCCCATGACAAAAGAAAAATAAAATTGAACCTTTGGGCAGGGTCCCAACAACTAATTAAATTAAAAAATCTCCTACACAAAAGCCTATTCAACACCCTCCACATATTAGTACATGAACAACCCTCCCTCCATACATACTAGGTTTAAAAGACTAAATAAAAGAATGTGAATAAAGAAATCGTTTCCGTCTACTTAATTTGGATGGCACCTTCTTGCCAGTCTTTTCTCAAGAATTTTTTGAATGTAGCCTAAGTGGGTTTTCTGGGTGGAATTTAACTGTTTTTTTCTGTTTTTTGGACAAACTTGCCAATTTTTTTAATCACAAAATTGAAAAAAAAAGCACCCCCAACTTATGGTGCCATAGATTCAGCATTTCTTGTGACAATCTTTTTCAAATTGGAAAAAGGGGGTTTTGGGTTTTCTAGTCACCCAAATTTCAAAAGAAAAAAATTTAAAAAAAAATCAGCAGATTCTATACCATCAAATTCTGGTAAATAGCCAATAATACAGAGGAAATTCTTAAGCATTTTACTTATATATTTTATATAGCAAGATTTGGCTAGTTAATCATATGCTTATTGCTACTAGTGTTTTCCTTTCTTTTTCTTGTTCTTAAATTTCAATTTTATGATGTTGCATTGATTGTGAGCACCCCAAGAAGGATGTAGCATGAAATCGCAATAGGTTTTTAGGACTTGTCCAAAAAGTTAAAAATTGCTTTAAAAAATGCCCCCAAATTGCTAAAATTCAAGTTGAAATTTCTTGAAATGTGTTGAATTTGTTTTTGACGTTTTTCTTTTTTCAATATTTTGATTTTATCAAAAAATAGGGAATATTAGACCAATTGTTTTTTTGAAAATCACATTTGTGTGAAATTTTGCAAAAAGAAAATATTGATCTCCACTTCAACAACATCACAAGGTTGAAGACCAAAAAAACAAACATTGCATAAAATTAATGTTTTTTTCCTTTTCTCAATTTTGTGATATTGATCAAGTGGCAATCATCCATAAGTTTTGTCCTCACATCAATGTTTTGTGTTTCCAATATAGTTCAAGTCCAATTGGCTTCTTCACATTTTCATGTATTTTTCCTCATTCAACAATAGCATTAGCTTCGGGATTAAATTTTTAGTGTACATGATAACCTACAGGGAAGGCAATTTTGTAAATAATAAAGCAAAATTTGGAATATGTCCAAAATTTGATAAATGTTTTACACAATTTCCCAAAAACCTCAAAACATTTCTTGCCAAGAAAATGTAAAATCTGAAAATTTAAAATGCAGATTTGATCCTTTCATTCAATCTCTTTCTCATTCACTCAAGTTTTTGCCCACTTCTCCCTTTCTCTACCTCTCTCTCCTTCTCTTAACTTCTATTGTGTTTTGTCTATTCTTTTTTCTATATATTTCTTTTTTTTCATTGATCTTGTGTGCAAGCGAACATGAGGTGTGTGTGCTTTGGAGTGAATGCAACTCAAGGATAAAGAGAACGTGTGAGCTTTGGAACATTAGCAACAAATGGGCATGTCCCTAGCACTATCGAATTTTGAGAAATTTATAGTGTTCATCAACCAAAGTTTAGAAAACTTCAATTGAAGGTGCTGAATCTACCATGCATGTACAATAGATGTTTGATAAGGTTTTAAAGTTCCTAAGGTTTCATCTATATTCCTCTTTCCCTTTGGCTTGAACAAGTTATTTGATCATGATTTTAAATTTTAAATTGGATGACAAAACCTTAAACCTATTCTTGTGATTTAAAGTTTGCTTTGTAATGCATTTTGAAAGAATCAATTATGCTTTTGTCCATTGGTTGGACAATACTAGTGAAATTTGGGGAAAAAAATCTAATGGTCAAGTTATTAATAGCTAAGGTAGTAACTAAGATTTTGATAATGCTTCAATGGATTATGCAACAAGCGAATTGTTACGTTGTCCATGATCATCAACACTTTTAGGTTGACATACTTGAACTAGTTATTGGACATAGTCATCCAATGCCTCAAAGGCATGAAATTTCATTTTGTTAAATTATAATTATAATATATAATATTTTTTAGTTGTTATCTTTCAGGGCATTAAGGCTTTAGGGCATAAGCATGGTAAAGTATGCCAATAAAAAACACTTGTTTTTTTTTGGGGGGGAAAGTATCCATAAAATATATTTTAATATATTGAATCCATGAATATTGCATAATATTGAAGAAACACATGTTTTAATATGCATTTAAATATATATATTTGAAATGCAAGTATAAAAAGTACATATCATAGTTATGCAAAATTGAGTTGCAAGTACATGAAATCAAAACATCAATTAAAATTATTATACTTTTAAGTTAATGAAAGCCTAGTGTGTATGGATATAATTTTAACTTTTTATATTCTATACATAATCTATCAAAATTTTAATGTAAAAATATTTTGAAAATGTTCAACAACAAACCAAATTAGAACATATTTTTCATCCATTTTTCTTATATAGAAATTCCTCAAACTTTATGTACAACTTACAATAAACTCAATGAAGTGCTCTATGATTTCAAAATGCAATTTAAATAGGTTTTTAATATCTTTTCTAATGTTAATGTTGAAAAGAGATTGTTTAAAAATTAAGTTTTATTAGGACTACTTTTTTGGCATACTTTATCTTGGTTGGACCCTTTATTTATTTATACACTATCACCACTTTCAACTTATGAATCAAAATACAAATTATAGCCAAAACTAGTGTTACTCAATCCTTTTGGGTGCAAGAATAATAATAAGAATCAAAGCAAGTATAACCAATGCTTAATTTTTCATGTTTTAGTGTCAAAAGTTTTATTAATGTTACAAGTCATTCAAAAGCTCTCATGACAATGTTTATAAAATGTTATGAAAAACATGTAGTATGATTTGAAATGAATGTAATGAAATAAAAATATTCAAAAAATTCATTAAACATAAGGGCTCTTATTTTTGGAAAGTTTTTTTTTAACATGACATATTCTGGGGAAAGTTTTTTAGTTAACATATATTTACGTAATGGTATATTGCAACATATTCTGGGGTCAAATTTGATTTTTTCAACTTTCAAATAAATATTTCAAAAAAAACAATCACCTAAGGAGGAAGCAACCCTAGTTCTTATTAACATATTTGGACCCTTTTGAATTTTTTTGTCTTTCACTTTACATTGAGCAAAAGTCTAAGGTGTTTAATTGCATCTAATAGAACAAATATGTTTTGTCCATGTACTCATCCCCCTAAGTGCATACTAAGATTATATGTGGAAGGACATTTTAATTAAGGCTTGGCAAGTACACCTTTGCCATCTACATCCCATTTGCTCCATGCATATAAACCCTGCAATAAACCAATGTGATGTCATTCCCTTGAGATGAAATCACAATTAATATAAATGTAAGACATGCATAAGAAGATTTGAAATGGATTCATGTTTATAGCTATGTATTGTCATACTATGTCAAAATTTAAAGAATTGTAATGAGTTGAATTAAGGACTTGGCTTATGGTTAAGTAGATGAAGGGTTCAACTCCTTTTTGTGGCATTTTGTTTATGCTTTCATGCTTACACATTATTTCTTTACTTAAGCAACCTACATGTTTGGGGGAAGAGAGGGTATATTCATAAGGAAAAAAAAGAAACCTATGTGATTTGGGGGAGGAGGAGGCCTATGCATGCTTCAAGGAAGAAGCCTACAATGTGCAACTTAAAAGGGAGTGAAACCTACATGTAAAAGAGGGGGCTTAGGGGAGGCTTCATGCCTAGGGGGAAAAATGAAGCATGTACATGTTCACATGTTTAAGGGGTTTGGACACCTACATGCGTAAGGTGCCTAAGTCATAACTAGATGCCTAGGCTTACTTTTACATTTTATATCCCTAGCTACCTTCGTTGGTTAATTGTAATTACAATGTAGTCATGTGATTTATGGTACCAATTAGTCAACATCAACTAGGATATATTTTACTTATTAGTCGAGTTATACAAACCACATTATCATAGTACCTAGGCGGCTTGAGCATAAATTAAATGATTTTCAACTTTGTTGAAATTTTTAGAAAAAAATCAGTCCTTTCTATCAAAATTTTCAAAACACATTCAAGGTGCCAACCAATTTTGGACTAGAGACTTGCTTGACCAAATCAGTTGTACTTTACATCCATCTGACCATTAATGCAATGAAATGTCTTAAATATATTAGCGAATTTTATTAGATATATTACACACATGTCGAAAATTTCAAAATTAAGAAGGTAGCTCCCGAACTAAACATTTTGGATTAAATTAATTATTTGGTAGAAAATTGTCAAAGCTACCCAAGTATTATAGTAGTTAGTAGTTGGTAGTTTTCAATCAAAACAACCATGATGAAATGAATACTTGTCAACCAAAATAGACATGGTATGGTGAACATAACTAGCCACTTTGTCAAACTTGTATTGATTGAATTGCTACTTTATATCTATTGTAAACATTTGGTCATTTTAATCTATAATGTTAGCCTATTTGGATGTCTATTTTGGCTAAAATTCAATCTAAAAGACAAGATGAAAAACATGACTTGTAATAAGTCTAGTGTCAATGTTTGAATTTCTCCAACCATGCATTTAGAATTTTAGAGTTTTTATGGTTTTATCCTTTTACTAAATGTTTGGTATTCGAGTTTAAAAATTGTTGAATAAAAACCTCTTGTAAAGATGATCCTTTCATAACCCAACATTTCATGATTCAAACATCTACTTTTGCTATGAATTTCCCACATCCAAATTTAAATATTAGACCATAGAATTGACACTTTCTAGAAAGATACAATTGAAATGAATGATGAAAGATTGAATTGATGAACTTTGGTTGTTTGAACCATGTAAGAAGAACATGCTCAAGGGTGAAAGCACACTACAGTGAACCCCTTTTGAACATTTTTGGGTCTAGTATTATAATACATATAATATAATTGTTCCAAAAGTATGTTGCATTTAATTCAATGTTTTTGGGCCCTATAATTAATATTTTTAAAAATCTAATATTATGTAACATTATTATTAAAATAATAATAAATTTCATTATTTATAAATGTGGTTTCCCAAAGGAGAAAATACACATATGAGAAAATTCAAGAAAGGATGGTTTGGCCCATTCAAGGTAGAATATTGCTTATCCAATAACATAGTTTTTCTTGTTTTTTGTTAACAATTTTGAACCAAACCTAATTTTGCGTAATGTTAACAAATTGAAACCATATAGATACGTGGATCAAACATTGAAAGGGATTCATAGTTCAAAGCATCAGAAGTCCTTAGAATCTATAGATACCGATTAGATACTCACATCAAAAGAAATCTTAGTGAATTTGATGAATCAGCAAGCTATGATACTATTCAGAAACCATGGTTACACAAATTTACAACTAGTAGACTATAGGTTAGATTTTTTTATAACATTAGAATAAAATTTTGTTGATCTAATGATTCAACATAAGATAAAATAAATCTATAATGTAAAAAACACTAGGTCATCATAAATATAGGTTTATTAGAAGAACCCAGTGCCATATCTGTAGAGTTGTTAGGTCAACATGCATTAACTATAGCCCATATTGCTATTAATATGGATTCAAATAGAAGTCGACATGTGTCAAAAAAAAGAAAAAAAGACAAATCATTAAGACATTAACCTTAAAGCGGAAGTGAAATGTCATTACATGAAAAGAGGTGATGGCATTTTTGTAATTAGTAAAAAAAATGATTTTTCATTTTTTATTTATGCAAACAAGTTTTTATCATTTTCTATTTCTAGAATGAGAATAGAAGAAAAACAATCTAAAGAAAGATTATAAAAATAAAGAGAAGGAAAGTAAGAGAGATAAAAGAGAACAATATAAATTTTCCAACATTTTTCTTTTGCAGTTTAAGTTTCTAGAGAGAGGGTTACCATTTCCAAGATCTTATCTGTTGTCTAAGTTTGAGAAGGCTTTTAAAATGATTAAAAAGAGCAACAGAGATTGCAAAAAAACTTTGAGGAAATATAGTTTTAAAAAGCTTAGAAGAGAAGCATGCATAAGTGAACAAGTTGGTCCGATTTTTCATTTTTGACATTAAGGAGGAACGAGGGTGGGACAATTTGCAATAACAACAAAAAGGACCATCACAACAAAAGGAGCCCACATAGGAACTAGAAAAGGTCCAAATTTTAAACAAGAAGCGCAACAAGAAAAGGATTCGGCAAGAAATGGCTGCTAATCTTCGAAGAAAAAATGTGTAGATTCAATAGGATGAGGAGGTTAAGTATATTTTTATTCCTACAAAGTAGAGTTATAATAACAATACGAAGAACAATATGTTCTAAACAAGTTCTAGAAAGGAGGAGAAAAAATGGGCAAATAGAGTTGGATTGGTAGGTCTATTTGAGATTGAATGGAAGACTCCCACATCCTAATATTCTGGTTGAATTTTTGAACAATTGGAAACTAGATTTTGAACACAAAAAAATCAAAGTTATGATGGTAGAAGAATATAAATTATAAATAAACATCTATTATTAGAAGTTTAATTTTTTTTCCATATAGGTGAAATAAAAGCAAATCAAGCAAAAATGTTAGATGTTAAAATAGCTTTAGTAGACATAGCTATCAAAGGATGTATATATTTATAGTACACATGAGTATAATAAAGCCATTGTTTTATTTTGACTACATTAATTTTAAGCTTTCATTAATCATTAAAAAAATCAGTTTTTATGGAATAAAAATATAACTCATCTAACTATGCTTGTCATTTTCCATGTGAATGTGATTACTTGTCAAAATTTCAATTTACCACACATTTATCACATCTTTGCTGAAAAAAATCCATTTTTTAGATGAAATTTTTTAAATTAGTCATATGGTATATAAACATGAGTCAAATTATGTGAAATGACATGGTTCAAGACCTTCAACTTTCATAAAGATTAAAAATCATTTAAATTATTTTTGGAGTATATTTGTGTTTTTGAATATAAATGTACATTACATTTGTTTCCAAAAAATATAATCCAATTTTTCATTTTATAAAATGAAATGAAATAATTTCTTTTCTAATATCTTGCTTGGGTTATATTTTAACATAATATGCAAAAATATTGTGAAAATCATTCAAAATTTTGAGGTGGGATATAGTCAAACATGCACATCTTTGGAAAGTAGTGCCATGTGACATCCCAAAGTGGATCATCATAGTGTGCTTTCACCCTCAATTTCTAACTACATAGCCTTTTTATTTATCATCCTTTGCCATATTTCCATGCTAACATCTAGAATATTGGCAACATTTTTTAATAAAATACCATAGAAATTGTCTTCTTCTTGGCATCCTTTCCAAGATGTATTTTGTTCAATTCAGTTACCACAAGTCATTATGACCATGATTATTGACTCCAATACTCAATTAACATTAAATTGTTCACAACCCTCAGGCTTGACATCAAAGTAATCAATCCACATTTGTATTTCATCCAAACTAAAAATGGGTGTATGTAACTTAATAAAATACACCATTAATCTATCTCCTTTTGTGCTATACTTTCATACATACAATTACATTAAGAGATTTTTATTGACTTTTAAATGTTAGGTTCACCCCAAAATTCAACTAATTCTATAACAAAAATGGGATTATCCTATTTTTGACCTTGTGATCGGATGATAGGACTGTGGTAGGTGACCTCAAAATGAAAACCACACATGTAGTGTCCATTTTGGCGTTAACATAATGATGAAATGCCACAATGTTCAAATTGTGATTAAATTGGCAATTAACAAGGTGGGTGTTTAAGAAATGGAAAAGGTTTGTACAACTTCAAAGATGGCCATAAAACCTCTATGTGTCATATTTTGCAAAATTGTAGCAAGTTAGTTAAATGAAATGAAACACAACAAGTTTCACAAAGCTCAAAGCAAAATCATGATTGAATGATTTATAACTTATAATACGTTATACCTAATATTTGGTTCATTAAAAATGTAATACATGGAGTTACTAAAAGAAATGAAAAGAGATGTATGTGATGGGGAGTCTTGACAATAATAAGTTTTTAATATTTGATAAAAGTTGTGGCAAATGAAAGAAAATGTTTGTTAAATAAATTTATGAACAAGGGTAGTTGAAAATGTTTATTTGCCAATTAGTATGACATATGTGTAAAGTGATATTCACCTACATAATTATGTTTTGTGATCAGCCATGACTTTAGATATACAAATAAATTTTTTCAGTATATATTTATAAGGAATGAAGAAAAGAATATTCCAAAAACCATGACCTAACAACTAACCCATTCAAGGTATGATCCCTTATAGTTTTTCATATTTTGGCTGATTATAATGGTGTACAATTAAAAAATATCCCCCAAAAATCATTAAATTTCTTGTGATCAACAAAATAAATAGGTAAAATAAGGAAACAACTAGGCATCCATGTAGTACAATGTAAAGAATCATGGAATGGTTAGTTGGTAACCCACATGCCATTTAAGGCCATTATTGGATTAGACTTAATGAATTTGATCCTTGGCATAAGATGAAGATTTGAACTACTATCTTGAAATTAACCAAAAAAATTTGGAGCGACAAAGCCATAGAACAATTAACATTAGTCATGAATTGTGACCTACATATGTTCACTACTAACTCATCATCCCTAATTGATAAAGACCGTAGTTGAGATGATTAAATAGTTTTGATAGAGAAAGTTTATTAGTTCAAATCTCTAAAGGTCTATCCCCACCTAGGGATAGGTTGGTTAATTCTAACTTTACTACCATCTACTTACTAAATTGTAATGATGAAAATATTTAAAAAACTAGTATTCCATTTTTATAATTATTATTTAATGAATATTTCAGTTATTATATTAATTTATTTGGTTATGAAATAATAATTAGCCAATTATTAGTTAATGAAATTGGTTGACATATAATTAAAATTATATATTATAACTGATTATTTAGTTAATAAATTAAGTAATATTGAATAATAACTAATAATATACTTAATTTAATAATCATAATATATTGATGATTATTAATATAAATACTTAGTTAGTTGGATTATTTATAAAGTGAATTAGTTAGTTTATAGTTTAGTTCTTAATGAATTAATTAACAAGTTTGTTAATTTATTTATCTATATTTTCTTCATTAAGTAATTAGTAATTAAATTAATTAATTAGTTAATTAGTAAGCTAACTAGTTAGCTAGTTAGTTGTCACTTATTTACTTAATTATATATTTTGCAAGATGAGAATGAAATCCAAAACATATGGAATAAACTTTTTAGTTGCAAGTCGTTTGACATTGATGTGAAATGTGATCTTATGTTATATGATAAAAAAATTGAAACAAAGTTATGTGCCTAAATTTTATCATGTTTTGGCCTTAAATGGGCATTTGGCATATAGTTCAACTAGTCTTCCCAGCCTTTCGATTATCTTCCCTAATTTTTTCATTTCAAATGTGGTTAAGACTACCACATCTTTCAATTGTAGGTGCACACATCCCATCAACCTTATATGTGTGCACATGTTGCGCTTGTGACAATGAATGTACATGGACCCATGATACAATTTGCAACACTTTTTTCACCATTATGCAAGATGCTAATTTTCATGTTGGATGAGAACAATTACATACACTTCAACCACATTCAATTCCTCTTATCAACAAATTGACAATGTGTTCACCAAAGATGAAATTCACACCTTAACTAATGTTGTCATAACCAACCCAACACATGTGGATTTATTTCCACGATCTTGCATAATTCAAAGATTTGCTACTTTAGACATGACTTAAGCCAAAGAAAGGAGCTATTGTAATTGACCCACCATTGATCAGTTCCTTGTTCTAGCAATTGAAATATTTGAATGTTTATACAAAAAGCTGATGTGTTCTTACACAATTGTGCCAATGACATTTGGAGCCTCAAAAAGACAAAAGGCCCTTCACTTTCCATATTGGTAACTTTTCTTTGTCAAAAAATTTCAATCACATTGTAAAGGATGCAAGCATCCTCCATCTTAATTTGGGTGATAATGGTAGACCTAGCTACTTCCTGACTTTCACCCCTTTAGGACACACCCCCCTTGCCATGGCTGACCTATTACAAGTGGTCTGTTGTTGTTGAGATGGAGAGTTTTGACATCGAGTTTGTGCTTACTTGACATCCTTTAATTTCTCCCTTGTTTCTAATACCTTTGTACCTTTGTACAAATCAACAGTGTTTATGAATAAAGTTTTGCAGGGTTTTGATGATGATTATACTGCTGCTGGTGTAGCTGCT
>Ga0209208_10011177_pt1 | contig 11530 bp, 12 predicted proteins | sample S1TSphfallax_3_FD_187694 | JGI IMG/M metagenome (GOLD analysis project Ga0209208, IMG submission 187694) | Host-associated microbial communities from peat moss isolated from Minnesota, USA - S1T2_Fd - Sphagnum fallax MG (SPAdes) (version 2) | ecosystem: Host-associated > Plants > Peat moss >...
AGGATCCCTACATACGACACGTACCTAAGTTGGTTATTGTAACCTTGGGTTAACTTGCATGGGCCAGAATGAACCAGCCCTTCATTGGAGTGCTCTTTGTGTCACCACCACCTCTTTCAGTCCATCTGGGCATTTCCTTCAAAAAAGCATCCAATTGTGAATGAAAGAATGGAGACTTTCTTTGTGTTAGCACAAGGGTTGGGCGGTTATCTCCTCCCCCAAACCCCTTTTCCCCCCTTCCCAGTTATCAACCCGGTTCTCATCACGAGAATAGATGAGTATGTACTAGGGGTTGTGGTAACCTGGTTGATAACCGACTCTCGAATGCCGCCCATGTGAGATCCAGTTCTTTGAGAGGTTTTTGGTTCTCAAGGATAAATGCAAGTTAGGGATTAACATGATTAGTCATTAGATGGCTAGGATTGTTAGGTTTAAGTTTTTAGGTTTACAAATCTCTCATAGCAAGTGGGCAATAGCAACATCTCTTTTCTTTGTTTCTTAGACATTCAATGTGAAGTCAAGCTTTCGCCTTTCATCTCTTGTGATTGATCACTTCACATCTCACCTAGATTTTAAAAATTGTCTCGAGTTTTTAAGGCACTTGGTGGCTATGGGGTACTTAGGTGCATGCTCGTGGTTAGGAGGTTATCTTAAAGGATTGTGACAAGTTTGCCTTGATGGTGAACATTGTGCACCGAGCAGCCCAAATCCAATGCTGGTAACCATAGTTAAGGCCTAGAAACAAAACACAAGGTTAATTAGACTATGAGTTGGGAGAAAGAAGAGGCCACTTATGGCGCAATCTCACAAATTTTCTTTTGGAAAGGCCCCTTAAATTTCTAGTGTAGTGATAGCCCCTCTAAATGTAGGTCAATACCCGACGGTTCTGCAAATGTTGCCAGTGGTTAATACGTCACCATGGTTAGCTATGTATTAACCACATGACATGAATACACAACCAAAAAGTGTTTCCTCTCCACACACCATCCCCCACCCCGCATGGTTGCGGGTTAAGTGCTGGTTAAGTGCCGGGTTAAGTGGTCTGCCACCCGCACCTATGGTGGTAACTTGGTGAAAGCCTCATAGCTTTTAGGGTTAGTTCTAAAGACCTAGGGTGAACCAGCACCTACAAGGGTACACCATGGTACCACTTCTTAATTTTAGAAATTTATCGCACTTAAAACATAATAAGGGTCTCCGAGTCCAAATTTAAACATTTTCAAAGATAAATAAGATAACCCATAAGAGGCCTCACTCTTAGGCTACAATGCTTGTTTTGTGGCGATCACATTTGCCTTGCCAATTGGAGGTTGCTTCACCATGCATATGAAAGAAATAACCATACGGGTCATTATAAGTCTCGTGCCATCCAATAATATTTGAAATTTTTCATAGAGACTATTAGCTTAAAATATTTAGATTGGAGGATCTAAAATTTGAAATTGTTCAAGTAATGAGGTCCATGATTTAACAAAACGCATAATGGAACCCGAACGCTTTTGATTCATAACATGCCATGTGGTCATAACATAAACTTATTCGTAAATAGCAAAGGTTTTGAATTATTACCATTTTAAATTTCAAAAATGTTTTCACCATCAAAATCTCTTAATTGCAAATATCTTCATTAATTGAATGTCTACTTTGCAATTGCGATTTCAATAATAATACTAAAATTTCACGTTTTTTTTTTTTTCATCTTAAATTTGAACTAATCAAATTTAAGTGTAAAATATGATTTAACAAAATTTACAAGAATATCATCAATAATTTGGAATTCCCATTAGACATTGTGTTATTTCAAATATTTCTTTGTGTGTTGACAACAACACATTGACAAACACATTATCAACCAAAATGGTGAATTTTGTTTTCAAAGGCATTAAGGCCCATGGTTGAAAGTAGTGTATACTTTCAAATTGAAGTATTCAAAATAGGAAACCTTTGAAACTCCTTTGAACTCCTCTTTTATATATACATATATTTCAAGTTTTTTTTAGGGTGTCATTTTAATTTAAAAAAATTTTACCCACTTTGTGAATCATAAATTGAAACAAATTCTTTTAATTTATGAGATTTCCATGGTGCAAGGATTTTTAAGAAACTTGGTTTTGGAAATGCAAGAACCATTTTTGGTGCAAAATTCCAAAATCCATGAAATTCATGACCTAAAAATGTACCAAATCTTTGGTCACTTTAAGATGGGGCCTTCATCTTAAAGTGACCAAAGATGCGATGCATAGTTCAAGGCCTTGTACTATGTGTGTTGCACAAACATCATGTGTTGCACAAACATCATGTGTGAGACCTTTTGATTATTGAATTGGTGGCCCTTATTTTGCACGTTCTTCCTTCACCTTTTGTTAAGGAAATCCCTTCAAGATGCGAGGTTCATTGGTTCACAAGCTCTTTCTTGACTTAAGATGTGATGTGAGGTTCATTGGTTCACAAGCTCTTTCTTGACTTAAGATGTGCTAGACTACAAGTGTAAAAGTGCTCGAGCTATGAAGTTCACATTTTCTAAATGCCAACTTTAAGAAACAAATTGTTCATTTGGTCCCATGTGCTTTTCTACTACCAAGCACATGGTCATATATATTTATATATGTATATTAAAAATATTTATTTAATTTTCTTTTGAAGCACAACTACAAACAAATTCACATTATTCTCATGTTTACATGGTGGTTCACTAGTTCTTGTCACAATGGGTACCACATGTGATAATAGACAAATTTGGTAGGGTTTGCTATTTTTCTTGATGTCCATTTGTTGCAACCATTGCATTACATACAACACAATTTACAAGTTTTAATGGGAATCTTGTTTAATGACTTTTAATGACATTGCAAATCTATATCATTTTCAAAAGAAAATTTGGAAATTCTCATATACATATAAGTATTGAATTTTAACAAAGTTTCCATGTATGAAAACCTTTCAAATTATTGAAAACACGAAGCAACATTGTAGATCCATGACATGTACAATTACAACATCTCAATTTCCATTGTTTTTCCAATAACATCGAACATAAAAGCCCATTCCCAACTACCAACTACCTTAAACCCTAAACCTTGCATTAAAACCAAGCAACTACCCTAAACCCTAAACCACCAATAACATCCATATCTCACTTGTGATGATTGTAAAGATTTGTCATTACTTCATGTCATGGTCTAGTTTCAATTGACTGTGGTACTTCCCCTCTCTATATAGAAAGGCAGACCTTCATTACTAAAAATCTACTCACAAGAGCCCTTGGCACAAAATAGACCCTGCAATCATTGTAAAAGCCCAACGATAGCTAGAAGCAACAATACTTAATAAGCATTTGGATTGATCTTTTGAAGAATACATTGCTTACATGAGTTGATCTATCCTTAGATAAAAATGTATTATTAGGGGTGGTAGATGGCCAAAGAGTAGTTGCAAATTTTGTTGTTTCATTGATTATTGGTTAAAAGTAGGCTAAAGCACATGGGTGCTGCTCAGTCACTCAATTAGTACTAAATTTAAGAATTTTAAGGAGTTAAGCTACTAATTAAAATTCTCTTCATCATTTCTTGCAAAAGTTCAGACTCAAAGCTTGGTTTTGGGAACCCAAAGCACACCAGATTACAGCTACTACCAGTCTTCAAATCCTTCCTCATCACCTTCTTCCTCTGCTTGCTCAATTTGCTGCCTCACAAACTCTACCTGTTGGGTGGAAAAACAGCAGTAATTCCTATCAGCTTCTCATTGCTCGTCAATGGATGCAATCACAGACAAGTGAGATCATCACAACAATTGTGTCCTTGATCTCTCATGAAAGATACTGCTTGACAAGTTGTGTGAGATGAAAAAACATACATTCCATGTGGAACAATAAGACTTTCCATTGCAAAAAATTTGAAATTATCTATGAAATTGCAGAGAAATCTTCACAACAACAATTTGAGAAACAATTTGAACATAACCTGGTAATGGGTGTAATCATAACCTTTGAGTGTCACTCACAAAGTGTCAGACCATCACCCTCATCATGAATAGCAATGACAAGGTGCCATGGCTACCCACTGACTGCATCAGTTCCTGATGGTGAGTTTACAAGAGAATAGTGGATTTTGGACCAAGCTATCGTGCAGGTCTTCTGTCTCTACCATAAGCAGCATGTTGTCTCACCATTTGCTGCTGGCAATTACCACTTGCCACATATATGTCATGGCCGACCAAGAAAATTAACACAACAAGGGCCTAAATTTAGAAACTTACCTGATCATCAGAGAGTCTCAGTTGCTTTGCCCGAAAGATGATACTTGATCCTTCACCTTTCTGATCTAGGTCCTGGACATGTGCCCTCTGAAGCCCTGATCCAGCTGCAATCTCTTTGTGTGCTATCACTTCTGCGTCAAAGCCATTGCTGAGAATCATTTTTATCAGAAGCTTGCTTGCTTCTTCCTGCACAAAAAACAGAGACAAATAGAATCAGAGGAAGGAGAAACAATAAATCAACGAATGGCATGTACAGTATAGGAATTTGCACAAAGATGCACCTTGTTGGCATTTCCAATTCCATCCCAGAAGACACCAATTGACAGATGTACATCTCAATTCTATACCAATTTTACCTGAGAAATGCCTCCAAATGCTGAAAGTGGAACCTCTCCAACAAAGACAGAGTCCTTCATAGCCATACTTCTTGCATAGCCAAGAATAACTTTAAGGCCCTCTGCTGACAAGCTGTGTAAGCCCTGCATCCATCACTAAAAGCCATTCTTATGTTCAATCTGACAGCAGGGAGCAAGCCTCAAAAATGTCAAAATCCAGTCTTGAACAACAAAATTACTCCTTTCTCAACTACAAAATACAGGACTCTACTAATCTAGATTACATCTAGATTCTGGAGGGACTGCAGTGGGATTCTGATCTACTTGTGAAAGAATGACAGTCCAATCCTTTCACACATTTGGTGCTACAAAGTGTTCATACTTGCACCTTGAGTTTTTGCATGCAAAGTTTCTCTCACCTGCATTGCCCATACACTGGGTCTGTCTCCTCTGAAGCCCATTTTCACAAGCTTCTCTCCCCAGCCTCCTTCACCTTCACCCACTTCAGCTGATATGTGCTGCAACAAACACATTCTTGGAACCTTTGCACCAACAGCTGCAAAATAATATGCAAAAATGACAGGGAGTAGGTATCATCATTGTTCACTCCATTTGTAAAATGCACATCTCTCTGATAAAATTGACCATACAATGAAAGAAGAAAGTGTTTTAAAGGAGATGAATCCTCAGGGCTTAGATATCAGGGACCTTACAAACATTACTAGGGATTCCAAAAGGAGAGACTCCTGCATGCCACGTACTTTTCAACTTTTCAGAAGCTGCAGTGTAGATGGAGTCAGATGAGACATCAAAGATGAGAGATGAAGGAGGCCAAGCTAAGCGGTATGGTCTTGTGTCCATTCCATCTGTCAACAACACCATCTGTAACCCTAATCAGCAATGAGATGAAAGTCTTTTGAAATGCAGATCAAGAGCTCCAGGCATCTATGGATATAGATTGCAGCAAGTTCCAGACATCTATCTATCTGCAATTTCTTTGAGGAAAATAATTAAGAGCTGGTGAGGAGAACTGGGTGCCTGCCGGACATTGCACCAGTACATCTCTATTTGCAATTTCTTTGAAGGAAAGAATTGAGAGATCTGGTGAAAAGAGAGTACCCTACCTGCCGGACTTCACTGGCTTTGTCCTTGACAATTCCCAGCAATGTGTCATCTATGAATCTTGTAGCCAATTCATAGAGACCAGGTGGTTCTCCATTTGCTCGCACAGATGGTGCGTCTTCTTCGTCTTCAGAATTTATTGCAGCCAAACAAGCTGCATATGGATCATGGAACAAAGGTTCTGCCATCAATCCAAGGAAGATTTAGCCACAAAGGGTACACACAGAAACGGAAGCACCACTATCAATTGTCTAGTGTGAGCATGCTCTGGTGAAAACCGACAAACCCTAACAATCTGATAGCAGAGAAAAAGGAGAAAGAAATCAGAGGCCGCACCAGCTCGCAAGCTCTCTCTTGCACGCAGACCTGCTGCATGCACGGCGGCATCCTGTAGAAGCCTGGTTTGCTTCACGCCAACGCCCTCTTCCCCACCACCGCAACCACCTCGCGCCCTTACCAAACTCCATGAAAGAAAGAGGGTTTGTGCTCGGGGTGGACATTCAAGAGGGAAGGAGCAGGGGCAGAAGAAGAGTCGACAGGCAAGAGAAAAGCTTGCAGTCATTGCATTTTCCGTGTGTTGACAAAGGAGGGTTTCTGCAAGCAAGAAGGAGAATCAGGGCTTCAGGAACTGGGTGCAAGTTTATTGTCAGCTTTCATGTGTAGATAGATGGTGATGAAATTTTGTGCAAGATAGATGAGAAAGGAAGATTTCTACGAGAAGGAGAATTAGGGTTTGAGGAACTGGGTGCAATTTTATAGTCAGGTTTAATGTGTAGATAGATGGTGATAAAATTTTGTGTAAGATAGTTGAGAAAGGAAGATTTCTGCAAGAATGAGAATTAGGGTTTGAGGAACCGTGTGCAATTTTATAGTCAGGTTTAATGTGTAGATAGATGGTGATGAAAATCTTGTCTAAGATAGTTGAGAAAGGAAGGTTTCTGCAAGAGGGAGACATAGGTTTTCAGGAGGAGCTAGGTGCAATTTTAGTGTCAAGGCTTGATGGTATAGATAGATGGTGATGAATTTTGTCTAAGATAGTTGAGAAAGGAGGTTTCTGCACATAAGGAGATTTAGGGTTTCAGGAGGAGCTGGGTGCAATTTTGTAGTCTGTTTCAATGTGTAGATGGTTATGGAATTTGAGAAAGGAGGTTTCTGCAAGAGGGAGACTTAGGGTTTCAGGAGGAGCTGGGTGCAATTTTAGTATCAGGTTTGATGTGTAGATGGTGTGGCAAGATACAGTTGCCACATTAAGATTGTTTTTGTTTAAAACAAAAAAACAATGCTGCAGAAGCCAGCATTGCTGTTGCAAGCAATGAAAGCTCCGGGAATTGTGTTGCAATGTGGGAGAATCCATGCACAGAAGCACTATCTTCTTTTACCTGAACTCGTGAGAGGAGGAACTCGTGGCCGCAGCTCTCTTTCTGCTCTGCCAAGGTGTTACTCTGCTGTTCTTTTTCAACCCATAAGTGTAGATCATGTATGCCTGGGGAAACTTGGCAGGAGCAAGTTTGCTTTCAATTTTGTCCCACAATCCAAAAGTCGACCTGGCTGCCAGATCTATGCAAGCAAAGAAGGAGAAGAACTGAATGCAGAGTGGGGGGGGCATCACAGCTCTCAGCAAGATAAACTAATAGTGCAGTCAGAGGATGAGGAAGCAGAGAGTGGGTTTATAGTGGTCAACTTTTATTACTTTGTGGAGGTTGAAGATCCTCATCATGAGGTGGCACAGCACACTGCCTTCATGGAGGTGAGATTTTATGCACTCTTCATTTCAACAGCAGAAGTAATTTTGTCTCAGGAAATCACTCTTGTGATTTTGTTTACACCGATAGCATGTGTTAGGAGGAAATCCATAACACAAAAGTTCAGTGAGAGAAAGGTTAAATGTGCTGTTTGTTCTTATGGTCTAGGGTTTGATTGGGGCCCCAAGTGTGAGGGAAGATGACATGTGAGGGATAGGCTGCAGGGCCGAGACATACGGGGTCGAATCTACATCAGCCATCAAGGCATCAATGCTCAGGTTCCATCTCTTCACTTCCCATGCCAGTTATTTTGTCTTTAGCCCAAAAATGGTTGTGGGTTTCATAGTGTTTGTCCTGCACTTGTTTTTTGTTGGCTGTTGTTTGACTCTTGTGTGTATGTTCAGCTAAGTGGGCCACGGGTGGATGCAATGGCGTATGCTGAATGGGTCAAGAAGGATCCGAGGTTCTCATCAATTTTCATTCAAGTGTCACCCTGCTTACATCATCATGCTTTTCCTAGGCTCAAGCTTCGTTATAAGCCCTCCCTGGTTCAGGTGAGGACATATCTGTTTGGTTTCCATTGATCTGGAGGTTGATGTCTTACCTATTGCTTTTGCACTGCTGTTGGCTTGATGTGTTGCTCATGGTTGCATTCTGCAGGTGGAAGGTGGGACTGCACATCTTCCTGTTACTGACCTATCAATAAGAGCAGAACCCCTAACTCCCCAGCAATGGAGAGAAAAGCTCAAAGCAAGAGCTATTGTGGGCACAACTGATTCTTCAAGATTGAAAAGAGTCTTACTTCTAGATGTACGAAATGGTACATCCAAATTCCCTTCTCTCTTCTCTCCCCCTTGGAGCCACTGCAATCTCATATTTGGCTCTTCTCCACTTTATCTCAATCCAATATGTTATTTCTTACATAGCTATTGAGACTGCTCTCTTTTGTTTCTTTTCACTTCCTCCCTCTACTAACACTGCAGTTCTTCCTGGAAGCTGAATCCCCAAAGTAATGTTTCACCAAGGGTGAAAACACCAGTTTTCTATGTCATCTGGCTTCTCATATGTGACAATCAGTTAGACATTGGTTTTGTGCAGGATATGAATGGGATGTAGGCCACTTTCGTGGAGCTCAACGACCAAATGTTGATTGTTTCAAGAGCACTGAATTTGGGTTGTCGGAGGAGAAGGTAGGGCTTTTCTCTTGGTACCTTCACTTAGTCCTTTCGAATGTTCTGTGCTTTAATAATAGGTCCCGGGTGGGCTTCAGGGTCGCTTCATGGTGGTTTAAAGGGACAAGCAATGGTTGCCTTGGTCTAAAGGTTATTATAAATCTGTTATTGTGGAGCTTCCTCTGCAATCTCATAGATATACTTTCATGCCAAACAAGCACTCTGAATCTTATTGAAGAATCCATATTGGCACTCACATTTTTTGTAGATAAGTATTTGTACATCTCCAATTTTGAGAGATTTTTGTGGATGATAATATACTTGATGTATGGGGTTGGCAGGATGAGAGTGATGACCCATTATCAGGGATCAACAAGGATGTGGATGAGGTCATGATGTATTGCACTGGTGGCATTCGCTGTGATGTCTACTCTACTATGTTGAGGTAAACCCTGTTTGTGCTGAGTTCCCCTGTGAAGCCGTAGAAGAAGGTTGGAAACATTTATTTATGGATTGCCCAGCACTTGGGGTGTCTCAGCAGTTTTATGATGTCACAAATACAGAACAGATTAGGCTACAATGGATGCTGAAAGTTCAGTATGTTATCCTCCTATTCAGTCCACATCCATAGATTCTGGTTTTGTCAGGCTGAAAAAGGGGTATTGCATGGTTCTGTCTTTGAACTAGATTGATGAGCTTGTGTTGAATGGTCTCAATTTGGAGATGACAGGCAGAAGGGATTCAAAAACCTCTTCACTTTGAAAGGAGGTATTGCACGCTATCTCAAAGAGGAAGGCTCCTCAATGTGGGCAGGAAATCTTTTTGTCTTTGATTCTCGACTGTCTGTCCCACCAGAATATTATTGTGACAAGGAACGTGAAAAGGTTGAAGAAAATGTGTTAAAAGAATCAGATACAGGGTCAGAGGCACAGAATCTTTCAGTGTTTGCTAGGTGTCAGTTATGTGGAGATCCTCTTCCTGAAGCACGGCATCGCAATTGTGCAAACCTTGACTGCAACAAGCTCTATCTGTATGTACCATTCTTCATATTACCCAACTCTGCACATTGTTCCCTAGGTCCTATCTGTAAGACTTTCTCACTGGTCATTTAGTTGAGTGGGAGCAGCATGGCCTCATCTGATCAGGTTTCACTTCTGCAGATCATGTCCAGACTGTGTGAAGCAACATGCTGGGTGCTGCTGTGATGAATGTTTGAGAGCCCCAAGGCTGAGGCCTCTACTGGATGAAAAGCAACCCTATGAACGCTGGCACAACTATCGTCCTGAAATTCCCAAACCTTCACATCCTCCAGGTTATATAAGTCGGCGCGCTCTCAAGAGACAAAGACGGAAGGAGCGGAGAAGGGAATGTGAGATCAACTTACAAGAGTCTAAGAATGGGGGAGTTGTGATGCCTAAATTGGTTAACAGCAGCGTTTTGCAAGACTAGAAAGAGGGTGTCTTTGCAAACCATCTCATACCATAAAATGTGCATATCTTGCACAATTGTGACTAATATTCATTCTGTAGAGAAGTGTCCTTTGTCCTTCCCTTTGGAAGTAAGGGGCTACAGTATCCACTAGAAGGTTGACAGATACATTTGTAATTGGTCAACAACCTAAATCTGGTTGTGCTTTGAATGCTCATATGTTTTGAGCTGTTGTGCTGTCTCACTGCAGCTCTTGAGCAATTTATTGGGCTTCAGATTAGTTCTGATTACTTTAGATCGGTGTACAGTGTAGAGAAACAATTGAACTGAATTTCTGTGTTGCATTCATGTTTCCTTAGACCAAAAAAGTGATGAAGAAACCTTGTCATGAATTGTGCAACTAGCTACTGCAATGGAGGCATGCACCTGCACTGTGGTGAGGATCATGGACAACAAAGTTGGCGTGCAATTTGCTCAAGTCATGAAGCTACCTGAAGCAGATGGTGGAGAAGGCACTGCTGCTCTCTTGAAAGTGTGTGCGTACTGAACCTTGCTTGCTTCAGAGGTGCTGATGAGTAGTTGTATTCTTGTTCTTCTGCATTCAGCTTTTTGATCTCATAAAATGGCTGATGGGTAGTTCATTGAGTTCAGCAACCCGGAGTGACCCCATACTCCCTTTCTTTTATCACACTCTGTACTCACTCTAAAACATTCAATTGCATCAATGTTTCTTCATTCTTCAGTTTTCATTAAATCCTAGACCCTGAACACATGTTTCTTTTGAGATGAAATTTTAACATTGCAAGCGGGGGTCTTGATGAAGTTTGCAATTATAATTAACATATCTTTTCATAGAATATATCCACCAAGTGACGAATACTCTTTAAGATTGGAGGAGATGTGTGAGATAATTTTTGTCAATTAGTAAACTTTATTTTTCTTTCGAACTCAAGTAAAATGTTGTTTGAACAATAATTTGGGAAAGTTTGTGAGGTGAGAAGTTGTACTTGTCCTGAGAGGCTATAACATCTAAATTTTTAAAGGACCCAACAAGTTTGAATATGGTTTTGAGAACGGTAGAACTTCATTGATAACTGAAAATCCTGTTTTGGTTTCCACTTAAAATGCATTTAGGGATGAAGTCAACCTCATGTACAATGCTTGAATTGGGAGGAAAGTTTGAAAATGAACCTTTTTGACAAGATTAGATGGAACTCTCATAATGACCCAAACACTAAATAACTTCGTGAGAGAGACATCCAAAACATGGAGGAATTCATGGCAAATTGCAAAATATCAATCAATATAAATGATTGTCAAGGTTCCTATATTTGGTTACATAAAAATCAAAATTATATTGTGAAATTTCCAAAGAAGGTAGAATTAGAGCACCAAACCTATCTACGAAGGAAGGTAGTTTGTTTTGTTTTGTAGTTATGAGATTCACTGAACTGGGATGCTTCAGATCGTGTTCTTG